>OGKH01000215.1_pt1 | contig 49423 bp, 69 predicted proteins | sample 1572421 | NCBI WGS metagenome assembly OGKH01 (sample SAMEA2582084, study PRJEB24529) | metagenome | biome: Human gut stool | place: China | collected 2011
TTGATCATTGGCGAGGTGCGCGACCCAATGACGGCGAAGATGGCGGTGCGGGCGGGTTTGGCCGGGCAGCTAGTTTTAGCAACGGTCCATGCCCGTAGCGCGGGTGGGGTTTACACTCGCCTACGCCAACTGGGGGTGAGCGAACTGGATTTAGCCCAAGCGGTAACTGGGGCTTGTTACCAACGCCTGGTTCCCCTAGCTAGCGAAGGGGCGGCGGTGTTATTTGACTTTGCCAGTCCGGGGCAGGAAAAGGAAACGAGGAAGGTGACCCCACTGTGGGTGAAACACTTAGGGGAGGCGGTAGCAAATGGGAAGATTACGCAGGAAACGGCGGAAGAATTCGCGGCCGGTTAAAATGAAACAGGGGCAAATGGCGGACTGGCTCTTATTCTTGGGGGACGGTATTGACCGGGGGATTAGCCTGCGCCGGCTGGTAAACATGTCACAACGGCTCTACCCGAAGTGGCAGGGGATGTTTGATGAAATTGACCAGGCAATGCTCATGGGCAAGCCCTTTGCCGAGGCGCTGGGCCCTTGGCTTTCGGTCGATACTTACTACCAACTACGCTTGGCAGAACGCCATGGTAAGTTGGCGGAAACGATTCACCAGGTGGGCAAGTTCCTGGCACTGCAAGCAAAGCAACGGGCCCGTTTACGGGCGGTCATGCAGTACCCGGTGATTTTACTGGTCTTTTTAGTTCTAGTGATCGTAATGGTGATTCACTTTGTCCTCCCCGAGGTCGCTAGTTGGGGCAGCGGGGCGGGGCTGGCCATTCCCCCGTTGGTTACCACAATTGGTTTAACGTGCGCGGGGGCACTACTCGCTTCAGTGGTCCTGTTGGGCGTCCGGTGGATGACAATGGACCCAGAGCAGCGCGTCCGCTTCTTGTGCACCCTGCCGGTAATTGGGCGACCCACCAAGTACTACTGGTCCTACTACCTAGTGGCCAACGTAGCCGTGATGGTCGAAAACGGGATGTCCCTACAAGAAATTAGCCGGCTGGTTGGTCAATTTGATCAGCGCTCGATGCTTTATTTAGTTGGTCAAAAGATCAGTGGAGCCCTAGCGCGAGGACGACCACTAGAAGCCGTCGTTTCACATCTCGATTACTTACCAAGGGAGCTGCCTTCATTTTTAAACCGGGGCCTAACCCAACGGGAATTAGGGGAGGAATTAGCGGCCGTGGCCCGGTTAAATTATCAGCGCTTGTCGTCACGGTCGTCGCAATTGTTGGAGTTAACCCAGCCGCTGATTCTGGTGATGATAGCTGCTGTGGTTGTGGTGATGTATTTAAGTATCCTGATGCCAATCTATCAATCATTACAGGTGGTGGAATAATGTTAAAGAAATTGAAAAAACGGGTGGCCAAGGGCTTTACCCTGGTGGAAATGACGATCTCTAAATATATTCAAAAAGGTATAAAAAAGCCGGCGCTGAGATTGATAGCACCGGAATTGATTTAAAGGGCGGCAACCCTTTTCGATTGTTTTATCACATTTTTTACATTTTCCAAAAAATATTTATACCATCGTTTCCAACATTTACGTGATCGATCAGCATTCTTACAATTGATTTTTGATGCTCGTAGTCTAATTTTTCGATTTTTTTAGCGTCTTTTACTGTCTTTTTAAAGGATTCGATATTTTTATCTGAGGGCTTGAGTTGTGCTCTAAGAGCTGCAGCCTGCTCTTTTAGCTGATCAGCTCGCTTGTGAAGCTGGTCAACATCTAAATCATCGCCCAGAAGGTAAAGGTCAACCAGTTTATCCTGCTGGCGCTTGATTTTCTTTAGCTGCGCTTTGATGGCGGCTTTATCGATTTCGGGCTGGTCGTCTTGCGATGAGATAACAGCGCTAGGGTCGAGGGCAATCTTTTTTACTTCGTGAATTACTGCGCCCTCTAATTCACTCATATATTTAAACTTAAATTTACAGTTAATGGGGGCAATCCGATAATGGGCTGCTGAACCGCCGTTACGATATTTTCTTACGTTATGTGAAGGGCAAACGTATCGCCAAAGAGGGCCATCCTTTGTGTGGCTCTTAGCGATAGCAAGCGTTGAACCACAGTAGGCACATTTAAGCAAGCCTGACAGCATATAGCGAGCCTGGAAGGGCCTGGGGTTATTGTTTTTTTTAGCTTGGTCGAGCTGACGGATCTTTAGCTGCCGTTGCACCTCGTCCCAATCGTCTTTGGTGATGATTGATTTATGCAAGCCGTTAAAAACTTGCCCTCTATATTTGGTTCGGCCTGTATAAGTTTCATTGTCTAAGACTTGTCTTACCGTCCGGTAGGACCATAGGGCGTCTTTTCCTATATGTCCTTCTTGATTGAGATCCTGCATGATCCTAGTGATCGACTTACCGCTTAAGTAGTCTTTGTAAATCCGTTTGACAATCTCGGAGCGGAGAGGATCGATGTCGTAGGTGTCTTTATTTTTGACATAACCAAACGGGACGTTGGCCCACGCCGAAATTTTACCCGCTTTAGCACGCCCAAGCTTCCCCATTTGCATACGTTCCTTAATCTGCTCCCGCTCTAGCTGAGCAAAGACAGAAAGAAGCCCGATCATCGCCTTACCGAAAGGGGTGGAAGTGTCGAAATTTTCGGACAAACTCATAAAATGGATATTATTGGCGTTGAAAACGTCTTCTATTAGGTAAAGTGTGTCTTTTTGTGATCGGCTTAGGCGGTCTAGCTTATAAACCAAAACGGCGTCCAAAAAGCCGGCTTTGCAGTCACTTATTAGCGCTTGTATGGCTGGACGATCTAAAGACGATCCCGAATATCCTGGATCGGTATAAATTTTCGCTATATCCCAATCCTTAATTTTGCAGTAGCTTTTGAGTTTTTCGGTCTGCTCTCCGATTGAGTAGCCGCTTTCCGCTTGCTCTAGAGTGCTGACGCGAACGTAAATGGCGACGCTCATTTTTCCTCCTTTTTAAATAAGCCCCGTTGCATTAACGGGGCTTATTTATCGTAGATCCTATTTGATAGTAAATGACCTTCCACAGTCCAAACATACCCAGTCACTTTTTTTGGTTTGCTTACCGGCAAAACCAGCAAGAGCACCAACCCCGCCAATTGGACTAGTTAGCACGGTTCCACCAACGGCCTTACCAACTGAAAATCCCCCTTTATGAACTCCGGCAGGTTGGATGTTTTTGCTACCACAACGTGGGCACTTCATCTTTGCCTTAAGTTTTGTCCGTTTGATGGATTCCTTACGATTCTGAGCAAGTTTTTGATTTTCTACCATCTTATTTAGTAGCGAGTTTCCTTTCTTTTCGGCTTTAATGCGAGCCTTTTCCTCTTTTTCTTTATTCATCGATTCCCTTTCTTGAGGAGTGAGCGAAGCAGGAAACATTTCATCGTGCTTTTTAATCGCAAATTTAGTCGCAAAGTAGGCAACTACAGCAAGAAGGATAAATCCTAAAAATCCGTCGATACTTAAACCAATGATGGCACAAATGATTGTTGTGCCCCATAAGATCCACTTTTCTAATGTACTAAAATTCCCCATAGCTACCTCCCACTAGATTTTAACGTCAATCAGGATTGGACGTAAAATTTAAAAATTATATAGATTATTGCCTGTTATAATTAGAGAAAATTGCTGTTTAGTGAGGTGATAGTGTTGTTTTTTAATGAAAAAGAAAAATCAGTTATTTCTGAAGCATTGCAACTATTGTGGGATGAGAGAGACTTAGATTACTTATCCTTAGATGACAATGGAAAATACTGTAATTCTGACTATCCAGCTGATGCGGATTTAGCTAATACTATTAATCGCCTTTGGAGTTATTTTTAGAAAGAATACTTTGGGAGTAATAATCATTAAAAATATTTCTAATTCCGTCAAGTAGCGAATCACAAATGTTTTTTGAAGTATATCCTTTATTGTGATGATCTACTGAATTTCTAGCCATAAATAACATTTTGATATATGTTTCTTGACGTGGTTCAAGATTAATAGGTTCTTTTCTAAAAATATTTAGGTAATCTCTTGATGTTGGATCTTTGCCAAGTCTTTTTAGTAATGGATATCCATTTTTATTATAGTTAATAATCACTTTTTCCATTAAATGCTCCAAGCAACTTCCTAATCCAGCAGCGCAAAGAAACCATTTTGCATGCTCATAAGCAAAAATACATTCATTAAATTCGTCATTGAACTGGTTATCATCTAATGTCTTTAGCATTTCGTCAAAATGATAACGATCTACGAATAGTTTTTTTCCTAAGGTTGGAAATGGTTCTATGTAGTTACTTTTCTTTAAGTCATTTAATGAAGATCTATATTCAGTATCCACCCATTTTTTTATCCAAGGATTTTTAATGTATTCTAGTGAATATTCTTCCGTAAAATCAAAGAATGTGTAGAAAATCGATGGATTATAAATATTTGCAGTAAATTCTTTTTTTAAGATCTTTTGAGAAATTAACCATGATATTCTAGCTTTTGGTTCTGAATCAGATATATTTCCAAAAGTGAAATTATTGGTTTCATTTACCAAATTAGCATAAAAAATTTTGTTATCTTCTTTAGAGGGAACAGCAAACAAAATAGAAGTTTTGGATGAAGAATTAATGTCAGAGAAAACATCTAAAATATAAATAAAAACTTTCTTCTTTTCTGACCAAATAAATCGTGACAATTCTTTCCCTTTTGCCTCATAATAATTTGTGACTCTTTCGTTATATGCTTGGTGTAACGCTTTGAGAAATTTATTTACTTGGGGATCATCCGTTCTATCAACAAATATAGTTTTATTTTCCATATCTTCCAATTTACGTCAGTCCTTTCTCCGGAGAGGGCTTATTTTGTTTAAAACTTGGTTATTTGTTATAATTAAGAAAACAAACGTTCGAGGTGCTTAATAATGCCAATCTAGCTAAAAATTACTATTCTTTGGATCCTTTGGGCGATTGCCGCGTCGTGTTCATACGTTGTGCAGTTGGTTAATCCTCAGAATCGTCTTTACAATCCTTGGGTGAGTGCTGTTCTAACTGCGACAGCAACGACCTTTCTTCTTCTCCAAGATTGCTTAGTACATAATTGAAATTTAATAATGCGTTGTCATAATGGCCTTTATTGATCTCTGACTGTACAGAAGATACAACGCCCTGTGTACGTTGCAGGTACAGAATAATGTTTCCAAAAGCTTTTGCTTGCTCGTCAATGTACAGTTTGCCATTAGAATTAAGCAGTGCAGCAGTATATCCACAATAATTGCCGAAAGCCTGTCTAATGTAGTGACGCTCAGTGTCAAGGATTTGCATGGATTTTTGTTTATTTTGAAGCTTCAATATTTTGATTTTTGTTTCGTTATTGTTTTTGTTAATTTTCCAATTCACTACAGAAGTAACAATTGAACGGATAACTTCAAAAAGTATTCCACCAACGGCAACCCCGGCGGTGACCCACGCACCGATATAAGAATTCAATTCACTTCACGTCCTTTCTTCGGAGAGGGCTTTTTTATTTGTTCGTATATCCTTATGATATACTGGAGGAGTTGAATGTTCTGCATATATTATTCAACCCATAGTCCACTGACAGTTACCGCTGTCGGTGGTTTTTTTATGCTTTACCGCAAAGCCTTCCGATAACCGGCGGCTTGTGCCTCTTGCTCTGTGTTAAAGTAAACGGCGTTAGCCGAGTTCATACGATAACCAGTTTGGTCAGGCGTGTGATAAACCTTTGTTTTTGAATTCCCGACAATCGTCCCTTGCTGGTCGGTTGTCATATCACCCTTGCTTGATGGATCAGCAGTGCTTGAGTTGTCTTCTGCTGAAGTAGCAGTTGAATCAGCAGAATCGCTGTCACTAGATGAATTTGCTGAGTTAGCGCTAGAATTTTCAGTGCTTTCGGATTCACTACTTGATGATGTGCTTGATTCGCTTGAAGAACTTGCCTGATTATGCTTTTTAGCGTGATGATGTTTAACGACTTTAGAAGAAGTTTGTTCTTTTCCTGCTGATCTGTCATCAGACTTACCTGTAGAAATCGTCATTATGCCTAAGAAAAGCAAAGCAACAATCCCAATAACAATTTTCTTTGCGTTCTTGAGATTGTGACGATGCTTAAATGCAAGATATGCCGCCCAAAGAATAAATACCCAACCTAAGAAAATCATTTTTGTTCACTCTCCTGCTTTTCTCCATTAATTACATGCCAGCCAATTAAACAAATAAGGATAATAGCTAAAATAGTATGCCTATTTGTAAGCAAAATTGCAGTGAGAATAATCAGGCAAAGATCTAAAAAACCGGATGACGTTTTCCCTTGGGAAACATTTGAAGATGTAGAATATGTGCTGCGCTCGTTCTTTTTAGTCAAAGCATCAGCAATAACTTTTCTAGTATCTATAGAGGTGCGGTAATAAATTTTATTGTATAGTTTTCGCTTAGGATGAAGCCATCCTGCGGTCTTTGTCCCATACCCAGGAATAAGACTCTTCTTTAATTTTCTAGTGTATGCGCCCTTATACTTTGCGGCTAAAGATTTTTTAATTGATGGTTTGCGCAGTATACCTCGTGACATTTTATCCTCCTCTTCAGCTTTTAACGTCGATCATGTTTGGACGTTAACAATCCAGCATTAAGGTACTGGGTAGCTAATATTTTAGGAATTGTAATCCTAGTTTTTCTTCTTGATGATCTGCTCTAGTCTATCTAATTTATCGTTCAACTGGACATTCTCATTATGCAGTTTAGTTAATTCTTCCTTTAAATTAACTTCATCGTTGGAAATAAAGAAACTACTAATCGAACTGGTTAGCATACCTATAAAGCCAATTCCAATGATCATTACCATAACTGCAGCTAACTTACCCATAGAGGTGGTTGGTGAAATATCACCATAGCCAACGGTTGTAGCAGTAGTAATTGACCACCACAGAGCGGTAGCAAAATCGACCTTTTCTGAAATGCTATACATAGAAGCGCCAATGATTAATACTGCAATGCTTACGTAGATGTAATAAATTAAACCATTGGTATTAATAAACTTGCGTAGCTTACCGATAAGACCAACTAACCGAACCAGTCTTAGCAGCTTTAAAAGTATAAAGATACGAAAAATCCTGGCGGCCCGGAAAAAATAGAAGGCCTGGTTAACAGGGATAATGGAAAGTAGATCCCAAATGTTGCCAGTAATAAATTTTCGTTTATTTTTTGATGCAATTAATCTACCAAAATAATCAATTGTAAAGATAGCCAGTATTAAGTTGTCAAACACGTTGTATGGATAGGCGGTAATATCAATACTCTTAGCATAATCCAATACGATCATAAAAATCGAAGCGATCGATAGTACTGCCATTGTGATATCGTAGCCGATATAAATTATATTTTTATATTTATTGTTAATCATGGTTGGACGTATATTGCTATATTAAATCCGCAAGAACTAACGGGATTCCGAATATTTGGCAAAAAGCCGTTCGATTGTTAATTTCAATATCCAGTCGGATAGCATAGTTTTTGATCAACTTAACTCCGTAAACATTAGCAGCGTACTCATTCTTAATTGAGAGCGAGGGTGATGAGTAGTGATTAATCCCTTCATCGCCATCTATCAAATGTCCCATCTCGTGAGCAACTACGAATCCATACTCAGGTTTTTTTCTCCAGCTAGTATTAATCCATACGGCTTTGTCTTTTTGCGATGAAAAACCCGCAAGGGATGCTGGAAGCTGATCAGTAAAGGTTACCCCAAATCCGTGATCAAATCCCCAATTAACCAGATAAGTGATTAGCTCGTCCATTTTAGTCATCCCCCTTTCGATATGCGTCCAGGAGGGCCTTAATCATGTCTTTTTCCTGATCACTGATTGGCTTACCGTTGTACATACGGACACCATCTAATAGGTCGACAGGTTGATTATCTGACAATCCGCTGTGGTTGCTTGTCAAATAGGTGATATTCACTCCAAAGTGATCAGCCAGCTTTTGAAGTGAACCTGAACGAGGCATTTTCCTACCATGCTGCCAATCTGACACAGTAGAGTAGGCAACTCCAATTCGATTAGATAGCTGAGTAAGATTTTCACCGCGATCGTCCATAAGTCTGTTAAGGTTAGTAGCAAATATTTTTACGATATCTTCCATAATTACACCTCGTTTTGATGTGCCTATTATAACACTTAAAGCGAAAAAAATTCGCTTTTTTTCGAAAAAAGTGTTTGCTTTTCGCTAAAAGCATGATATTATAAAATCACAGCAAAGGAGGTGACAATATGACAGACATTATTCCAACCGAAGTAAAGCACACCATCAAAGATCTTCGGGTACGTGCGGGATTATCCCAGTCTGAAGTTTCAAAGAGACTAGGCGTTACCGAACCGACCCTTCGTAAGTGGGAAAACGATTCGAGCGTTCTTTCATTCCGACAGATGAAGGAGATTGCTGGCTTCTACCACATTCCATTGGATTATATTTTTTTTGGCCCAGATAACGCTTTTAGCGAAAAATAAGGAGATGCTTAAATTGGAAAACCAAGTAGAAATTGTCAAGAAGGTTAACAACCAAGAAGCAATGGATTCACGTGACGTCGCCAAGATGATCGGAAAAACTCACGCACATTTAATGCGTGATATTTCCCGGTACATCAACGACATCTTAACCGATCCAAAATTGGATTCGTTAGATTTCTTCATTGAATCGAGCTACGAAGACGCAAAAGGTGAGGTCAGAAAATGCTACCTACTGACGAAACAGGGATGTGAGTTCGTGGCCAATAAGCTGACCGGCAAGAAGGGGACGATCTTCACCGCAACGTACGTCGGTTTATTTAACCAATACCAAGCTGAGCATAACGGCAAGATGATCGGCGCCGACAAGAATCTCACTCGTGAGAACTTAGAATTCAAGCTCAAGTGGTTAGCAGAAATGCGCAAGCAGAACGTCAACAAGGCACACGAGCTGCGCAATCAAGATGTCAAGCTGTATCTGGAGCTTGGCAAAGTTGCTGACGATTACCAGCGACCACGTATGGCCACTGACTTCCGCAATGAAGCAATTCGCGCCATGCAAGCACTACCGGTCGGTGCACGCCGAGAGTATTCAGCAACCGAGATCGGCAACATCATTGGCGTGTCGCCGATCGCAATTGGCAAGTGGGCCAACAAGCTAGGCGTTAAGCGCGATGCCGATATGAGCTACCGCGATCACGATGGAGCTTGGCGATACTTTCCTGAAGCTCTCAAGGTGTTCCAAGATAACGCATTGGAGATTCAGGACGACGACTTAGGGCTGTAGGAGGACAAAGATGACAGAACAGAATAAAAAAAATAGTCGCCTTCAACTTAATGAAGGGACTATCTATGTTGATGCAGAGTCAATCGTCTTTAAACCACAAGCTTTTAAGGCTTGTGACGATCAACAAAACTTTGATTCTTCGGCAAACCAGGAACAGGGCCTACAGAACCATCTGGGTAATTAATTAAGGAGGCACGACATGGAGCAAAACAAAAAAGCCACCCATGACGACATGGATGACTTAATCAAAGCGATTTCAGCGGTTGATATTACTGCTGGTCGGATTGAATCCGATTCATTACATTTACCCAAGCAAGCATAGCAGATTTAGTTGTTGCTTTGGTGATGTAAGTGAGGGCTTTAGTTAAGGCAGTTAATTGCTCCTGCGTTAACGGTTGCCCTACTGATTCAATCTGTTCCTGTACAAATGCTACAAGACTCTTCTCTGGTTCAACGTTCCAAATTCTATTTGTTTCATCAGAGATGAGCTTCTCCATTTGTTCTTTGGAGATCTTCATAAAGTTCACCTCCTTTCGTTAGGAGATGACTTAATTGTAGCAGAAAGGAGAAGAAAACTATGAAAGTGAAGAATTTTGACGCTAAGACCGGCAAGGAGCTTAGCCAAGTGAAGTTAAGTCCAGAGCAAAGTGCACGGCTAATCCGTGTTTTGAAGGAGGGATAAATAATGAGAACAGTTAAAGAGTTTGAAAAGGCAACTAACAAGTGTCAAAAACCAATGTCCGATTACTCACGGATCATTGTTGAGACAGATGAAAAAAGCCCCAAGACCTTAGCGGTGATCACAGATGACGACTGTGAAACCGTAGAAGGCCTTAGGGTGCGGTTTATGCCAATCTATAAGGATTAGTCCTTATCTTTAGGAGGCATTGGGTCATTACCATACGAGTTCTTTAAGTTAATCTGACCGTTTCGCTTCTGACTAACCAACTCAGCATGATTATTAATAGCTTGTTGACGACCTGCTTTAATAGCTTCTGATTTAGTGCTGTAGATTTTAGAAGCACGAGTACTTCCGGAATTCTTAACAGCCCAACCGTTTGAACGAGGACTGACCCAAATTTGCTTTGGCATTTTTTCACCTCCTTTCATTAGGAGATGACTAAATTTTAACAGAAAGAAGGTGATGCAATGGAGATTAATTTCAGCCCTGACAACCTAAAAGAACTGGCAAACCTGGTCGCTCCATTGTTGAGCATCAACCAGCCTGAGCCGGACTGGGCCAAGTTGAAAGACGTTCGCGATGACCTTTTCGCCGGCAAATCACCAGCGTGGATCCGCTTGTACGTATTTGACACTTTTCCGGAAGTCCAGATTGAAAACAGCCAACGGGGAGCGTGGGTTAAAGGCGCACACGGCAAGGGTAGCGTCACTCGAATCTACTTGCCATATGCCAGAGCGTGGATGCACGAACACCATGATGACATTGATTGGATAGCAAAGATGCCGTGAGAGGAGGTGATGAGATGACCGCATTAGCCGTGATCCTAGCGGTGTTTCTGGTCGCTATGATTGTTGACCGGGTTATGCTCACAGATCGAGTGCACGAGCTGGAGATGAAGTTGAGGAACGAACACTACAAGGAGGATTAATCATGAACGGGGCTGAACAACTTTCATACGGAGCACTATTCATTTTGGCAATCGCACTACTGCTGACAAACCACTTGATCCTAGCGGTGGTGGCTATCGTGCCGCTTGTATTAACCAGCTTCAAGTACAGCTTTCCGCAACAGAAAAAGCCTAGCGGGCGCAACCGCTAGGCCAAATAAAAAAACAAATTGCAGGAGTATTTTACCATGACACCAGATGAAATCAAAGTTGGCCAAGTGGCCAACCAACTGCTAAAGCTAAGCGAACACATACTGACGGATGCCAATCGCTTAGTATTGCATGAACCAAAGACACGGAGCGAGGCCATTGCTGAACATGACTCCATCGTTAAGCAAGCAGAGCAATTGGTTCTTTACGCTAAGGATTGGAAACACGAAGTAACCGGGAGGTTTTAATTATGTATCAACCAACTAACGCTAAACAAATTACAAGTGCGGTCGCCGAGCGGCTGGATACGCTAAAGGACGAGGGGTTAGCCCTTCCGGCCCACTATAACGCCCAGAATGCCTTGAAGGCTGCCTACTTACGCTTACAGACGGTTAAGGATCGGCAAGGGCGTCCAGCCTTAACCGTATGCACTGAGCCAAGCATTGCCAACGCATTGCTAGATATGGCCATTCAAGGTCTGTCACCGGCCAAAAACCAGTGTTACTTCATCGTCTATGGAAACGAACTGCAAATGCAACGGTCTTACTTTGGGACAATTGCCGCCTTGAAGCGCTTGGATAGCATTGACGACATTGACGCCCAAGTGATCCACCAAGGGGATGAGTTCGAGATTGGGGCCGATGAAACCGGCCACATCATTGTGACCAAGTTCAAGCCTAGTTTTGCTAACTTGGACAAGCCAATTAAGGGTGCGTTTGCCTTTATCAAGCTGACCAACGGCAGGACTGCTTACACAGTGATGACGAAGGCTCAAATTGATGTTTCTTGGAGTCAAAGTCGAAATCGGCAAAACAAGGTTCAAGACAAGTTTAGCGATGAAATGGCCAAGCGGACGGTCATTAACCGCGCTGCCAAGATGTTTATCAACACATCTGACGATAGCGACTTGCTGACCGGCTCAATTAACGCCGTTACTAAGGCGGAGTACGAAGAACCGACAGAGCCAAAGGACATAACGCAAACAGCGGCCGAAGAACAGGGGAGCACGGCTCAATTGCTGGCGGACTTTCAAGAAGCCCAGCAGGCCGAAGAGAAGGTTAAGCCAAAATCAGCTCCCGTACAAGCCCCAGAACAGCCCGTAGCGGACGAGAAGTCAAAAACTAAAGAAGAACCCAAAGCACCGGCTAAAACGTCAGAGAGCAAACCAGAAGCAAAGCCAGCGAGTGAAACTGACGAACGTCAGATGTCAATTGATGATTTCTTGAAGGAGGGGCAAAATGCTTAAACTCACACCAGAAAACTACTACTCTCACGAAACCGACTGGGACTACATGAGTTTTAGTCTATACAAGGATTTTACAAAATGTGAAGCCGCCGCTTTAGCTAAGATCAGCGAAGATTGGCAACCAACATCAAGTCCGACACCTTTACTGGTTGGAAACTACATCCACTCGTATTTTGAGAGCCCAGAGGCACATCAAGCTTGGTTAGACCGGTCAGAAACCGGCGCGAAGACTAACCGAGAATTGATGATGACCAAGCCAACGAAGACGAACCCTGACGGCCACTTGCGAGCCGAATTCAAGCTAGCTGACCAGATGATTCAGACGCTTAAAAACGACAAACTTTTTAATTTTGTCTATGTGCCAGGTGAAAAAGAAGTAATCGTCACCGGTAAGATTGGTGATCACGAATGGAAAGGCAAGATTGACAGTCTAGTTCTGGATAAGGGTTACTTCTGTGATCTTAAGACGGTTGATGACATCCATAAGAAGCACTGGGACGCCAAGAACCGCCAGTGGACTAACTTCATTGAAGATCGGGGCTACATTATGCAGGCAGCAATCTATAAAGAACTGATTAAGCAGTCTTTCAATAAGAACTGCCAGCCGTTTATTTTTGCGGTCAGCAAGCAAACCCCACCAGACAAGGGTGCCTTTGACTTTCAAGGCGACACCAAGTTTTTAATGCAAGAAGCGATCGATGAGATCAAAGAAAACCAAGAACGATACTGGCAAATCATGACCGGTGAAGTAGCGCCGAAACATTGCGGAAAATGTGAGTTTTGCCGGTTAACGAAGGAACTATCCGGATTCCAGCACGTAACAGATATTGAGGTGGACTAATGATTAATCGAGTGGTGTTAACAGGTCGATTAACTAAGGACCTGGAATTGAAATACACGCAAAATGGAACGGCAGTTGCCCGGTTTACCTTAGCAGTTAGTCGGCAGTACAAGAATAAACAGACTGGCGAGCGAGAAACGGATTTTATCTCGTGCGAGGTTTGGCGTCAGCCAGCCGAGAACTTAGCTAAGTATGCCGGCAAGGGATCATTGATTGGTGTTGATGGTCGGATTCAGACCAGCCACTACACCGACCGAGACGGAAAAGAGGTTTATCGAACGGATGTCAGGATTGATTCATTTGCCCTACTGTCATATCGGAATAATGACGCCAACCAGAGCGAGCAAACCGGCAATTACCAAGCTAATGTCAATTTCAATGCGCCTCAGGAGCAACCTAATCTACCGCCATACGGTGGGATGTACGCCAACGGGACACCAGCTAATGACGCTATCAATGGCCAAACGATTGACAGGATGGAAACCCACCAGCCGGCTGACATAACAGACTTACCTTTCTAGGAGGGGAACGACAATGCCGAAAGTAAAGAAGGTTAGGACACGGGGGTTTACCCAAGTTGATAACCGGGTCATCAGCGATAAACGGATGAGCTTAAAAGCGCTGGGGCTCTTCACTTATATGTGGAGCAAGCCGGATGATTGGGAATTTTACGTGTTGGCGATTAGTAAAGACTTCAAAGATGGTCGTGACAGCATCCGGTCCGCAATTAACGAACTGATTAGTCTTGGCTACGTTAAGCGCACTAGGAAGCACAAGAAGAATGGCCAGTTAGCGTCATACGATTACATTTTGTTTGATGAACCTAAGACGGAAAAGCCGTCACAGGCACCTACCTATGACGGAAAAACCTACGTAGGGAAAACCTACGTAGGAAAATCCGCCACTACTAATACTTACTGTACTAATACTAACTTAACTAATGATTGGCTGATTGATAATAAATTAAGCTCATTACCTGAGAAGCTGGGCGAAACTGAACGACAATGGGGCATGTTATCCACCAAAACAAAAGAGAGCCTGGAGGGATTAGCCAGGCAGTTTGGTCCCCAAGTAGTCGGTGAAGGGCTACAAGCTTTTAACGAGAACGGTCAGTACAAATCAGGTCTGATTAAGTACATCAAAAAGTACATTGAAAGCCAAAAAGCAGGACCGGAGTCGCTTAAGCTTAGTGCATCCTTAGTTAAGCTGGAAAGAAGAAAAATCTAAGCTTACAGGCGGAGAAATTCTATTCAGAACGGCCGCACTTGGTGGTGGAAATTAGGGAGGAGGTAGAAAAGTGGACTTACTGACACGTGGCCTGCTTTGTGCAATTCACATGCGGTTTGATGACCGTTTGCAAATTGAAGATAAGGCATATATTAACGAATTTGGTGAACCTGACTTTGAACGAGAGACTCAAAAATTCAACCGCCGATTAAGGGCGATTGAAAAACTCCGTAAGTCAGATGACCAGCTTGAGCGAGAACGGCTCCAAGAGCTGGAAATGGCTAAACGAAAGGGTGTGATTGATGGCTTGCGCACGATATTTTTAGCAAAGGAACGGAAGCTTGCGGGCGCTCACAAGGGCACAAGCGAGTTTCCAGAATTGTGGGACATGCTTTTGGAATGGAAAATCAAAAGAAAACTAACTTTAGCGGATGCTGCATGCATTTCAAAGCGGTCGTTTAAAACGGTGAAAAATGAGCTGCGTAAAGCGGCAGCACGTAAAAAGAGGGCGGAAGAACAATGATGGAAATGATTAAATGGATCTTAGTGGTACTCACTGCGTTGGTGATTGCTAATTTGATTTGCTGGGGACTGATCGGGATTCCGATTTGGCGCTGGTGAAACTGACAAAATAAAGAGCACCCTGCATGGGTGCTCTTAAAACAAATATCAATCTAATTATGAGGAGTGCACTTCATGGAACTGTTTCCGCAAATTGATAAACAAGCAACAATTGATAAAGTGCGTCATTTTTTTTGGGACGATGACCGATTTGAAGGAATCTGTTTGAGAGCGGGTAACTATGGCTTGCGCTCACCAACAATAGATATCACTGGAGTCAAAGGCAGCTCAGCCTTTAACTCGACTGATGATCGGCTGGCCGACATTGCCGACTGCTTACATGCGGTTTGTGCCGTTCACGAGGCCATTAAAAGTTGTCGGTATTCGTCCAGAGTCATTTTGCAAGAACGTTTTCTACCGGGTTTTAGAGATCGTATGTACGTTAAGGAACTGGCGCCAAAGCTAGGCCGATATAGCGATGATGGCTATAAGACACTAGAAGAGCGGGCCTGCCTTGATTTCGCGGATATCATTGAGCCAAAGTGTGCAGTATACCGTGTTGATCGTCAATTGATTCCTGATTTTCACGTCTACTTCAAATCGGGGATGAATCAGGAATCGAACGGGGATCAAGCGGGTACCACACGGGGATAAAAGGGCATATACTGGTATTGTGGAAGAGTTGGATATATATCTAAATCTTTCATCAACTTACACGTTTCTTCCCCATCTACCGTGACAGAATCAACTTCCTTCGTCAAAGCGTCCAGATCAACAGTGATATTATTGAGTGGTAATGAAACTTTGCTTAACGCCTTCATCTGTTTAGCTACGCCATTCATCAATTTTGTTACCGTAACGGCAGTGATGTGTGACCTCCTTAAAGATAATTACGTACACCGCAACGATGGCACCAGAGATACTCAATTACTCTGGAGAGGTCCAATTCCTCTGGTTGCGGATAGAGCTAACGTCTACCGGGTAGGCACTGATTTTTACAACGTTTCTCAGCGCATGAAGGCGGTTCGACTCCGCCTCTTAGCTCATAAGGATAGCACTTAAAAATGGAGGTGATAAACCTCCCTTACCGATATACTATCCTTGTCTGACGTATGGTCGCTCCCAGTTTAGCATACTAAGTGTGTTCAAAATTTATACTGAGAGCGCTGGTTCGAATCCAGCCCGTCAGGTTGCCCTAACGATATGGTTAGTGTGGGATCAGTAATGAAATTCCTTGCCAACTCATAATAAAGGAGGGATTATTATGTACGATGTTTCCGAAGATACAGATACACTTCATCGACTTTTTGATGAAAATAAAGAAGTGATGGATTGGCTAAAGGATAAATGAAGTATCTAACACCCAACGAGTTGGCCAAGCAGAAAAGATGGTTATATCAAATGATATTTTCAATTTTAGTCGCCATAGTAATAATAATCGTAGTATTTATTATTGGATATTTGATCATATTAAATTATCTTAAGAATCATTAATTTAAGTCAGCTTAACGGCTGGCTTTTTTAGTACAGCAATTTAGGAAAGGCGGTGGCCACAATGCCACGAGTAAGACGTTGTAGACAACCAGGGTGTCATGCGCGTTAAGGTATGCCGCAAGCCTGGATGCAATAATGTAATCTCGTATGATCAAGTAAACCCATACTGTGCAAAACACGCGATCCTATACAATCCTCACGATTTCAAGCAGGCACCACGATCTAAACAACACGCATCGTACTACGACAAGTACAAGCGCGACAAAGAGTCAGCCGCATTCTATCATTCCAAGATATGGGAACATACAGCACGTGATGCTAAAGCTCATGCCTACTTCACTTGCGCATGTTGTGGCAAGACCTATGACAAGCCTGGCTATCTAGTCACTGATCACATCGTGCCTTTGAGGATTGACAGAAGCAAATGCTTAGACCATGACAACCTATGGGTACTCTGTAAGGGATGCCATTACTGGAAGACGCAGCTTGAGGAAAAGATATACACGTCACAGTCAAAGATTGAAAATATTGATGTTTCAACCAAATGGACACGCAGCAAAATCTCCGAATGGATACTTGCACACAAAAAATAGGGGGGCCCTATGTTGTTTAAGGGGGACCTCACACACCAGTGTCCATTTGTCACAAAACCAAATTTCAAAAAATTTCGGACTTTTTGATCCTGAAATCCCGAAATATAGCCGTTTTAGTATAGAAAGGAGGCGTTTTTTGTGCCCGAAAATCACCCAAAATTGACAATTTTACATGCTGGTTCCTCTGCTAATCAGCCCAACAGTGGCGACGACATGAAAGATATCCAGAATACGCCTCCTGTTCATCTAGATGATGAAGCAAGCCGGTTGTGGAAAACACTTGTTCCCGAAATTAAGAAGCTCGGTTACCTGAAAAAGATTGACCAGCCAAGCCTTGAATTGTATTGCCGTTATTACTCGTTTTACATTAAGTCTGAGCAGTTGATTGAAAAACAAGGGCTTTGGATTTATGACAACGATAACGTTGCGGTGAAGCGTTCTCCTGGAGCTGTGCAAATGGACTCTTGTGTGAAGAACATGAAGTCGTTAGGACATGATTTAGGCCTTACGTTTGATTCTGGATTACGTCAGATAACTGTCGAAGAGCCAGAAAAGCCTAAGCAAGATAGCCCATTAAAGGAGGTTGGATTTGGTGCAGACGTTTGATTTTACCGGCGTGCATGATATCTGTAACTGCGTAAAGCCATACCAATCGGACTATCAAAAGTTGCTAGATAAGTACCATGATCCAGGGACAAGATACGCTTATGATGTGATGTTTACGGATAAGTACATGACTGGCAGAGATGTCCAGTTGGCATGCATTCGGCATTTAAACGATTTACTTAGAATTGGCAATGATGATTTTCCCTACCAATACAACTCAGACATGGTCAACGCAATTGAATACTTTTCACGACTATTGCCTAATCCAGACGACACGTCGAAAACAATTCAACCATTCAACTGGCAATCGTTTATTCTTGATAGCTTGATTGGATGGCGCACCCTAGACAACGGCACTCGATTCACAACGTCTAATATTTCAATCGCGCGTCAGCAAGGCAAAACTTGGCTAGCATCAATTCTAATCAATTTCTACTACTTTGTAGTCTGCTGGAATGCGACATCACAGGACTTGCTGGTGGCCAGCTACGATAGCGAACATGCAACCAAGCTGTTTAATGACGTGTCTTTGCAGGCAAAGACAATTTTATCCCTGCCGGACTTTGCAGATGATGCTAGAGAGCGTGGCGTGGAAGCTCAAACCACGCAAGTTATTGCAAAAAATACTAAGAATACGATCCGAAAAGGCACATCACAAGGCGGCGGTTTTGATAGTTTCCACAATGCAATCGCTGTTTATGATGAAATTGGTAACTTGAGGCCAGCACTGAATGAGACCTTAAAGCAGATTACATCTGGGCAAAATGGCATTAAGAACCGAATGTTTGTCAAGATTTCAACAGCTTACCCCGATATCAAGGTTAAGTTTAAGAATGATGAAGACGTAACTAGGGCTGCCATTGAGCATGACGCCGTTCGAGACGCTGACAACGTGTTTCAAGTGATTTATTCACAGGATTCTGAAGATGAGGTATTCGAGCCTGAAACATGGGCAAAATCTAATCCTAATCTGCTTGAGTTGCAAAAGAGTAAACGGGACAACCTTCAAAAGGCGCTTAATCAAGATCGCAACGATAACGAACGTGAGGGAACACTTGAAACCTTCGTAAATAAGTCACTAAATCTGTGGAGCCGGAGATTTCAGAACAGTTATTTGTCCCTAGACAACATTCAGCGCAGTATTATCGACCATTTTGATGTTAATGGACGTGATGTTTTCATCGGATTTGACGGGTCGCAGACCAATGATAATACGTCTTTCGGCTTCATTTATCCGTACACTGATCATGACAAACACATGTTTCATGTTCAGCAGCACAGCTTTATTCCCTTCGCACAGGCAAAAACCATTGAAGCCAAGTCGAAACAGGACGGATTAGATTATCTTAAATTGCAAGATGAAGGATTCGTTGACATCACCAATCTTGCATCAGGCGTAATCAACACCGATCAGGTTTACCAGTGGTTGGTTGATTATGTTAATCAACATCGGCTCAAGGTTAAATTCATTATTGCTGATCCAAACCACGGTGAATGGCTCGAAAAGAAACTGGAGAATTATCAACCGCAGTGGCAATGGTTTCCTTTACCTCCAACCTCGTTCAAGCTGAATGAGCCTACCAAGGACTTTCAGAACCTGTTTATTAATGGCAACATTTCAATGCTGAACGATCCGTTGCTGATTGATGGGCTAAACAATGCTGTACTGGTAGAAGACCGTGGCGGTTCAGTCAAGATTGACCGTCAAAACCGTACGAGTGATCATATTGACACGACTGATGCACTTATTAATGCCCACGCGCAAGCAAAGTTCTATTTTGAAAACTATCATGATGAGGGATATAACCCGCTGAATGACCTAGACGCACAAGAAAAACGTGACTTCTTCAAGGCAATGTTTGGAGGTGGTAAATAATGGCAAAGATTATTAGCAATTTGTTTAGCAATTGGGGAACGGTGATGATCTTCATCGCTGGCTTGGTACTGATTGCGGTGGCGGCATTCACCTTCAATGTTGTTATTGGTTATCTAGTATCGGGATTTGAGCTGTGTTTAGTTGCCTATATTCTGGACAAAGAAAGGGGGTGAAGTTAAATGGGACTTCTAACCCCTAAAAATTTCAACAAACGTAAAGCCAAAAACATGGTTTATCCAAGCAATCCTGCGTTTTTCACGACTACGGTTGGTGGCATGCAGCTGTCTTATGTTTCAGCACTATCTGCTCTGCAGAACACCAATGTCTATAGCGTGATCAATCGTATTGCGAGCGATGTCGCCTCGGCACACTTCAAAACTGAAAATACCGCAACATTGAACCAACTTGAGAGCCCTAGCAGCTTGATAGGCCGGTTTTCTTTTTGGCAAGGCGCATTGATGCAGCTGTGTTTGTCAGGCAATGATTATATCCCGTTAGTTGGGCAGAATCTGGAGCATATTCCTAACTCTGACGTCCAAATTAACTATCTACCAGGCAATATGGGCATTGTTTATACGGTTTTGGAGAGCAATGATCGTCCTCAAATGGTGCTTAGGCAAGACCAAATGCTGCATTTTAGGCTCATGCCAGACCCACAATATAGGTATTTAATTGGTCGTTCGCCTTTAGAAAGCTTGCAAAACGCTCTTAATCTTGATGAAAAAGCCTCGAAAAGTAACATGAGTGCCATGGAAAATCAGATTAATCCTGCCGGAAAGCTTACAATCAGCAACTATTTAAGCGATGGTAAAGACCTAGAAGCCGCCCGTGAAGAGTTTGAGAAAGCCAATACTGGTGATAACTCTGGTCGCCTGATGGTTTTACCCGATGGGTTCGATTACACCCAGCTTGAAATGAAGACTGACGTATTTAAGGCCTTAGCTGATAATTCAGCATACTCTGCTGACCAAATCTCCAAGGCCTTTGGTGTACCCAGCGATATTTTGGGTGGTGGCACTTCAACTGAAAGCCAACATTCCAATATTGACCAGATCAAGGCAACATATCTGGCGAACTTAAACTCATATGTAAATCCAATCGTGGATGAGCTGCGTTTGAAGATGAACGCGCCTGATCTCGAATTGGATATCAAAGATATGTTGGATGTTGATGACTCAACACTGATCAACCAGGTATCAAATCTTGCAAAGTCTGGGGTGCTAGGTGCAGAACAGGCACAATTTATACTCACGCGATCTGGCTTTTTGCCTGATAACTTGCCTGATTTCAAACCGCTTACCAGCTCAACGAAGGGAGGTGATGACAAGTGATTATTCCGGTTAAAGGCTACATTACGAGCAACGACTATGCGCCAATCTATCGTGATTGGTTCGGAATGACGGTTGTATCGCCGTCAGATATTGTTGATAAGCTACCCAACGATGGTTCTGATGTCACACTTGAGATTGCCTCCGATGGTGGCGAGGTAGATCCAGCAACGGAAATTTGTAATGCCTTGCGCGCATACTCAGGCAATGTGACAGCGAAGGTTGTGTCTAACGCATACTCAGCTGCGACTATTGTTGCTATGGGTGCTAATACGGTTCAGATGGCGCCAGGTGCGAAGATGATGATTCACCGAGCATCAAGCGACGCTAGTGGAAACGTAAACGATATCAATAAGGCTTCTGGCATGCTGCAAACAACAGACAATGCGATTGCTGAATTGTACGCGACCAAGACAGGTAAGCCTGCTGATGATTTTATTGAGCTAATGGATTCTGAAACATGGCTTACTGCCGATCAAGCAATTGAGCTTGGTATTGCAGACGAAAAGCTAGACTTCGATGCGCCGATTGTAAATGCGGTAGGCCCGATTATTCCACATCAAGCGGTTCAACGTATCAAGGATTTGAAGGACGAAAACGACAAGTTGCATGGTCAACTTCCTAAGCAGAACGATCTGCTAAACAAGAAGCTGGCTATTTTTTATGGAAAAAAGGAGGTCCAATAATGGACAAATTACAAACGCTCTTTAATGAAGTCAGTGCCAAGTGTGCCGACCTAAACGCTCAGCTTAATGCAAAGCTACAAGACGAAAACGCTTCTGTTGAAGATTTTCAAAAGATCAAGGACGACCTTATCGCTGCAAAGGCACGTCGGGACGCTATCAACGACCAAATTAAAGCACTTGAAGCTGAAAATGAGGCCAATTCTGATCCTGACAAGCCAGTGGATAATGCACAACAGGAGGGAGCCGACCTGTCTAAGAAGCCAATTGATGCGAAGAAGAAGGCTATCAACGACTTTATCCATAGTCATGGCAAGGTGGTTGATGCTGAAGCCGGTCACGTCACTTCGACAGAAGCAGGCGTGCTGATTCCGGAAGAAATCATCTATGACCCTACCGCAGAAGTAAATTCAGTTGTGGATTTGTCCACCTTGGTTACCAAGACGCCGGTTACTACTCCTAAGGGCACATACCCGATTTTGAAGCGAGCAACCGATCGCTTTTCTAGTGTGGCAGAATTGGCCGAAAATCCCACACTTGCTGAGCCTGAATTTGAACAGGTGGACTGGTCTGTTGGCACGTATCGTGGCGCAATTCCACTGTCTGAGGAAGCTATCGCCGATTCAGCAGTCGACTTGACTGCACTTGTTGGCCAGTCTATCAACGAAAAGTCCGTCAATACCTACAACGCGATGATTGCGCCTGTATTGCAGTCATTCACAGCCAAGGCAACAACCACTGATACTCTTGTAGATAGCCTTAAGCACATCCTGAACGTTGATCTTGATCCAGCATATAGCCGTTCGCTTGTGGTTACTCAGTCCTTGTTCAATACGCTGGACACCTTAAAGGACAAGAATGGGCGTTACTTGCTTCATGATGCGTCTGATTCAATTACCAATGGCACTGCTAAGGGCACGTTACTTGGTGTTCCTGTTTATGTTGTTGGTGATACTCTTCTTGGCTCTGCTGCAGGTGATCAAAAAGCATTCGTTGGTGATCTAAAGCGCGGTGTTCTGTTTGCAGATCGCCAGGAAGTCACTCTGGCATGGGAGGAAAGCAAGATTTATGGGCGTTATCTAGGTGCCGCATTCCGATTTGGCGTCGAAAAGGCCGATAGCAATGCCGGGTATTTTGTAACCAACACAGATTCTGCATCTGGTTCCGGCACTGGTAAGTAATACGATTGTTAGTCGCCTAAGAAATAAACAATTCGCCGATAATGACGGGCGGCTGCTAAAGGAGGATTGAATATGGCCGATGAAACGACTGATACCGTTGGAGTTACCGCTGATGATATGCAATCCTACCTGAATCTGGACACTGATGGTGATGCACAGATTCTCAACAGCTTGATTAACACGGCGGAAAGCGCAGTGATGAATGCCATCGATGACACGATTGCGGTTGAAGTTTATCGAACTTACCCTCTGTTCAATCAGGCGGTTAGGGTGCTGGTAGACTTCATGTACTACAGTCGTGGCACGTTGTCTGACCAAAGTAAGGCCTATCCGCCCAGCTATGCTTACATGATCAATAGTATTCGTTGGAAGATTCAGCGCGACCAAGCAGCGAAATCTGGTGAGGCTAATGGCTAAATTTAAAGTAGCAGATTTCAGCCGCAAGGTTGATCTTGGCTCTCCACAATCACACAAGACTGGTGCCGGCATTAATGTAACCAGCTTCGTTCCGGTTTATAGCCTGCATTTCAAACAGCAGAAGCGGACGCTCACACAGCAGTACACGCTTGTGGGAACGCGCTTGGATAATTCAGTCACAATTATTGTCAGGCACGATATACGTAACGCAAGCCAACAGCAAGCAAGAATAGATGGCATCGTGTATGACATTTCAGACATTAGCCCGGACGACAGTAACGATGCTATTCGTTATGACTATCTGACCCTAGTCAAAACAACTAAGGGGGCATAACCGTGGATATGGATAAGGCACTTGGGCAATGGCTTAAGCAAGTATCAAAGGCCGCACAGCTTTCTGTATCTGACCAAGAGAAGATTACCAAGGCTGGTGCTGATGTTTACGCCAAGAAGCTAGCAGAGACCACCAAAGAAAAACACCCAAATACTAAGGGAGACGGCGGTAAGTATGGACATTTGAGCGAGGACATCAGTAGTGCTGCAGGAGATATTGACGGCGATCATAATGGCAGCTCAACGGTCGGATTTGGCAAGAAAGCATTCATTGCAGGCTTCTTGAATGATGGCACCAAGTATATTCGTGCTGACCATTTTGTTGATAATGCCCGTGATGATGCCAAAGATGCTGTATTTGCCGCTGAAGCTGAGAAATATCAGGAAATGATTGCCAAAGCGAATGGTGGTGGGGATGAATGAGCGCCGTAGATGATGCGGTAGAAATGCTTAAACAAGCCAGTATTGCCAGCATTAATGCGGTTGAAGGCAACAATTTGCCGCAAGAATTAGTCGATAGTCTGAACAAAACAGTCGTTTTGATTACTGATGCTGCAAATGATCCAACTGCATATGGCGACAACGATTTCTGGGCATTAAATCAGGAAGTAGAAGTACAGATTTGGTACTCACAACTGCTTGATTCTGACCCCGAAACCATTGAGATAGCCATGATGAAGGCTTTTACTCATCAACATTGGCAGGTAGCCGCGGTTAGACAACGCACATTAGACCCCGACACACAGCAACTTTTTAACACATTTTATTTCAGTAGAACAAAGAATATTTAGGAGGCATTCAAATGGCAACAGTAGGTTTATATGGGATTTCTTTTGGGTTAGTTGACAGCACCCAGAAGATCATTACAGATGCAACTAACGGATTAGGAACAGACGGAATTTATCAGGTTGGGCACGCAGATCTTGGCGGTAAAACTGCTAACATCACTGGCCTATCAGCCGCACCTGTCAAAATTTATGGATTCAATCAAGTGCAAGACGCGACAATGCCAACAAGCGAACCTTCGGTAGCACTTGACATTAATAATCTGAACTTCCAAGTCAAGCAACAGATTAAAGGGTTTGTCTCAGATGGCAAGGGCGGATACATTGACGAAAACCTGAAAGCACATGTGGCTTTGCTTATCACGACACAAACGATTGATCGACAACATTTTGTTTATTACGGTTTTGGTAATGGCATCATGACCGAAACCGCAGCTCCCATTCAGACTGATGCGGCAGCAGAACAACGTGTAGATGACACTTTAACTTACACAGCGCTTACCACAATTGCCTTCAACGGCCAGCCGTACAAGATTTACAGTGATCTTGATCCTAAGTTCGACAAAGCCAACATGTACAAAGAAGTGTTCGGCGGCTATGTATTGCCGGCAAGTTCAACAGGATCTGTATCCGGAACTTCTAGCCACTAATGCTGAAAGACGCAATCTGATGCAATTTCATAGCAACAACTGATGAATGGCTCACGAACGTGCGCTATTTTTTATGCTCAAAAGTCGCTTTCTGGTGAACTTGGTGGTGTCCGATTCACCATAGCGACCTTATCAAATAAAAAGGGATGGTATTACCAATGAAAATTAAAGTTAGTCAACTTAGCAACCGTGTACATGAAGTCAAGACCAGTAATCGCAACATGGAAAAGATGTACGATCTGCAATTAATGATGGCCAAGGCAGACGATGTTGCCGATATGGAACCAGTAGAAATTATTAAGGTTCAACGCGATATGCTGCATGGCTCAATCGAATTTTTGACTACAGTTTTAAGCCTGAACAAGCAAGAAATTGAAAAACTTGGAGATCTAGAATTTGTCGACACTATTCAGGCAGTTAATTACACTTTTGAACGCATGATGGGCATGAGTGATGAGGATATTGACTTAGCTGCCAAGAAGCAGGATGCCAGCAAAAGCAAAGATTAACCCAGCCGTCAAAGTTTATGAGCTTGAAAATCAGGTACAGGACTTTAGATGGATGAAAAAGCAAGCAGTCATGTATTTCCATTGGTCAATGCAGGATTTTGATGATGCCGACTATTTTGAAATGTTGGAAATGATGTCTGCCAAGGATAAGAAAGATCGTCCAATTGATCCGGCAATCATGTGGAAGCAATATCAAGAGAAAGGGTGATTGAAGTGGCACAACAAATTAGCGCAACAATGAGCACCAAGATTGCCCTTGATCTATTGTCGGCAAGCGAATCCGTCAAATCATTAACGGCGGTTGTTCGTTCGAGTCAAAATGCTTGGAAAGCTCAAGAAGTGGAGATGAAATCTGCTGGTGATGCAGTTGGCGCTGCTCAAGCTAAGTATGACGGCTTGGGTAAGTCTATTGAAGCACAGCAGTCTAAGATTGACGCTCTAAAAGCCAAGCAAAGTGAACTCAAAGGTAACACTGCCGATGTTGCTCAACAGTTTTTAAAGTATCAGCAACAAATCGATGGTGCTAACAAGCAACTGGCCAGTATGCAAGCTCAGCAAGATCGTGCTAAAAAGGCCATGGATTACCAAAAGTCTGGATTAGCGAGCCTACAACACCAGTACAATCTCAACGTTTCGGCGTCGAAAGCTTACCAAGAGCGACTGATCGCTAACGGACGAACGGAGGACGCTCAACATGAAAAGCTGAAGTTGTTAAAGTCCTCTCTCGAGAATCTGACTAAACAGCAGAAGACTCAAGAAGACGAGCTCGAAAGGATCAGAAAGAAGTCTGGCGAGGCCAGCGATGCCTACAAGCTCCAAAAGATCCGCCTTGACCAGACGGCAACAGCGGCTAAAAAAACGGAGACTGATTTCAGAGGTCTTAATGCCAGCCTAAATCCGTCCCGCTTTCAACGGTTTAGAGGCGGACTAGGTAAGCTGACAGAGAGCTTTCACAAAAGCAAAGAGGCAGCACTGTCATGGAAGGGTGTTGTTGGCGCTAATCTGATCTCTAACGCCGTAACAGCTGGTATTTCCACACTGACCACGCAAATGCAAGGCACGATCAAGGTCGGCCTTGAGGTTGCTAAGACCGCCAGTGCGATCAAGGCCCGGTGGCAAAATATTGGAGTTAGCGCTAACGGTATTAAACAGTTAACGGCGACGATGTCAGACGTTAAAACCAACACTAATTTAGGTGCGGAAGCAGTTAACAAACTGCAAACTCAACTCTATGGCTTAACCGGGTCAGTTTCTAAGACCAACCAGCTGACAAAAGGGGTTGGTTCGTTAGCTGACGAGCTTAAACTTAGTCAAGCGCAAGCTGAAGGCTTTGCGAGTGGCCTTACTCGGATTGAAAACGCCGGGACGGTCACGTCCAGGACGTTTGGCCATTTAACCAAGCAAGCGCCTGGTTTAGCTTCAGCAATGGCTAAATCGGCCGGGATGTCGGAAAAGAAATTCACGGGATTGGTCCAGTCCGGCAAGATGACTAGTGACCAATTCAACGATATCTTAGCTAAGGCCAGTGAAAACTACGATAAGAATGCTAAGGCGTTTAGTCAAACCTCCGGTGGTGCCGCTAAGGTCCTCCAAGAAAATTGGAAGACAACTCAAGCTAAGCTGGCCGAACCGTTGGTTAAGGTTCAAGCAACCGGCCTTAATGAGTTAAACAAGGCACTTAGCAACAAGGACACTCAACGCGGAATTCAACAGAGCGGATCGGCAATTGCCAAGCTGGCAGTTAATCTGGCTAAAATGCTGGCCGAAATTGCTAAGCATCAAGGCACTGTAAAAGCCTTTGTGGGTGTTATTGGTAGTTTAGTTATATTCACGAAAGCTGTTGGATGGATCAAAAGCTTTGTGACAGCTATTAAGCTTACGGGGACTGCATTAAAAGTATTAAGCGGAGCATTAGGCCCGGCTGGATGGATCATACTTGGTATAACGGCGGTTATCGCCGGCTTGACGGCACTTTATAAGCACAACAAGAAATTTCGGGAATTTATCAATGGAATAGCTTCTGCCGCGAAAAAGGGATTTGGCAAAGCTCTCTCGGCGGTTGAGGGCTTTTTTAAGGGCGCCGGCAAATTCTTCACCGGTCAACTAGGCTGGGAGAAAGCCATTGGTAAAGAGATCTCAAAGATTATTAGTACGATCGGAAAAACGTTTAGTAAGATAGGTAGTACCTTGAAAAAGATTGGCAAAGAGGCGATTATGGCGTTTGTTTACGCACTCGCCTTGCCAGTCGGGATCGGAATTATGATCATGCGACCGTTGATCAAAGGTATTACGTCATCGTTTAGCAAATTGTGGATGCAGGTCAAAAAAGTTTGGCAGGCTTCATGGAATGGGCTGGTTAAAGTTGCTAGTGCGATTTGGAAGCCAATTTCCAAGCCTATCCAAGCAGGGCTGAAGCTAATCCAGTCTTTGATTAATGCAGGGTTAAAGATCATATCCCGTATTTGGCAAAACGAGGTCAATTTTTGGGGCGATATCATTTCAACCGTGTGGAACACGATTAAAAAGGTCGTCACCGCAGGGATGAAGGCTATTCAAACGGTTATAAGCCCGGTTCTTAAGGTGATTTCGCAGGTTTGGAATAACACCTGGAACTCAATTAGCAATTTCTTCGGAAACATTTGGGACGGAATGAGCAAGACTGGCAAAAAAACCTTTGGCGGTATTCGCGATTGGTTTAGCGACATCCTTGACTCGATCAGTAAGAAATGGTCTGACGTTTGGAATGGTTTATCCTCCGTTTTCTCAAAAGTTTGGGACGGAATTAAGAGCGTTGCTAAAACTGGTTGGAACGCCATCATTGGCTTCATCAACACTGGTGTTGACGGCATTAACTCCGTTATTCACTTTTTTGGCGGTAAAGAAAGCACTGTTCCAAAGCTTAAAAAGCTTGCGCGCGGGACATCTGCTAATGAACGCGATGAATTTGCTCTCGTTAACGATGAAGCGGGTGCTATTTACCGTGAAGCGATTGTGCGTTCTAGCGGTAAGGTTGAAATTCCCAAGAAGCGGAACCAATTGGTGTACCTTAATCGTGGGGATGAAGTTATTTCAGCTCGGAAAACAGCCGAGATTTTTAATCTGAATCGTTATGCTAACGGTAAGAAAGGGTGGTTGTCTGCTGCTTGGGACAACGTCAAGGATTGGGCAGGTGATACATTCGAAGCGATTGAAAAAGCACTTAAAGACCCTCTAGGATTGTTAAAAAATATTTTCAATAAGGGTCAAAACACAGCTAAGGCTGTATGGCACGATATGGGTGAAGGCGCCGCTAACTATTTGCCTAAAGTCGGTGCCGAATGGTTTAAAAAGCAACTCGAAAAGTTGCAAGACGTCTTAACACCATCCAATCCAAGTGGATCAAACGTGCAACGGTGGAAACCGTACATTGAGAAAGCTTTTAAAGAGCTTCACGCAACGGCAACAGAAGCTAAAATCAACAAGCTACTTCGCCAGATTCAAACGGAATCCCGTGGGAACCCGTTAGCTTGGCAACAGGTACACGATGTTAACTCTGGTGGTAATGAAGCTCGTGGCCTTCTGCAATTCGCTGGTTCAACTTGGCGGACTGATGCCTTGCCTGGTCATACGGACTGGCGCAATGGCTACAACGAAATCTTAGCCGCAATCCACGTCTTGGAGCGTGGCGGCGAAGGTGGCTGGGGAAACGTTGGGAATGGCCACGGCTGGGCGATGGGTGGTTTAATTAGCCAACATGGTCGCTATGAAATTGCCGAAAACAACTTACCAGAATACGTAATTCCAACTGACATTAGTAAGCGAAGCCGGGCAAACCAGTTGCTAGGCGAAGTAATCACTCAGTTTAGCTCTGAGAGTAAAACGACGGGCAATCCACTTACTGGGTCGTCATTCGCTTCGTCTGAGAGTGAAATAAAAACGCTCAACTCTAAGTTTGACCGACTGCTTTCTCTGGTCACTGAGCTGATTGGCGTTAACGCCGATCAAGTCCAAGCAATCCAAGATCAGGGAAGCCTAGATATGCAACAAGTCTATCGTAAACAAGCGCGTGATATGCGCATGCGTCAAACCGGATTAGGAGGTGCATAAATGAGCGAACCATACATTAAGCTAAAAATCGGTAGTAGCGATGAATTTAGTCTGACTGATAAAATCGGCGGTCTGCGCTATCTGGGCCAAGATACGGCTAGCTCATCTCCACAATTTACTAACACTTACCAAGATCTTTCCGGTGTGGATGGGTCTTTTTTCGTGGCTCAATCCTTTGCTAAACGATCGATCGCCGAAAAGTTCTGGCTGCATTTTAATAGTTACCAGGACTTTATCCTGGCTAAGCAGGAGCTTTACCACATTTTCGGCACAAGGCAACCGGTACGAGTTCGTACAGACACCTACCCGCTGATCGTTTACTACGGTTACGTGACTGCGTTTGACATTGCACCGCTTGCTAACGGTAGCCACGATGCTAACTTTAGCATTACCTTTGACGTGCCGGACGGCTATCGGTACTCACTCTATGCTAGCGACGAGTTAGCCGACGCTCACAAGGACGACGGCTGGGAATTTGGAATGAACCTTCCGGAGAACGGTTTGCCGGCTTATAAGGTGTCAGGCAACAGCTTCATGATTTACAACGCTAGCGACATTGCGGTTGATCCGTACTATCAGAAGCACACGTTGAAGATCACGATGAGCTATTCTGGTTCTTCAATGACGCTCACGAATACCACTAATGGGACTTCTTGGTCGTACAAACAAAGCACCAACGGAAAACAACTAGTCCTCGACGGGTTGAACGCCTACCTGGACAGTACCAATGCGAATGCCAATTCGGACTATGGCTCAATTCGTCTTGAGCCGGGATGGAACGACTTTACCGTCGATGGAGCAGGCGGCTTTAATGCAACGTTCTCGTTTCCATTCATCTACATCTCATGACAGCACTAGTAGTTAGGCAAGGTACCGTATGGCCGAAAAATGCTCCAACTAAAACAGCCATACTCCAGTCCGCTTTGCCGGATTCGATCACGATCCAATGGGAGGTAAACAATACCTACCAAGCGCAATTCACGGCGTGGGATGACGGATCGGAAGCCTTTAGCATGTTAGCCGTGCAAAACTCCGTGCTGATTGATGGCGATTGGTTTGTCATCAAACAACTGCAGCCCGATTATACCGGCGGAGTCAACACGGTGGAGGTGACATGTAATCACCTCTACCTTGACTGGGCCAGTCGGAACTACTCGTACTATGGCAACACCATGAAATGGACGATGAACGGCAAGGCATACAATCCAGACGCCAGCGAAGGCCTTACTAAGGATGAGGTGATCGCAAAGGGCGATACCAGTAGCGATTCGTCGTCGGATAATACTGAAATTATTGAAAGCCTCGACCCAAAAGGTGTGATCGAGCACTTCATTAGCCCACAAGCTAATATCACATTTAGCTATCACGGTGATTTTGGCAAGCGCAACATCGTAACTAACCAGGATCTTAGCTTCACGGACATTTTATCGCTGATCACCAGCAACTGGGCAACGGCGGTAATCTTTCCAAAAGGCCTAGACATCGGTATTTACACAAGCGATGCTTTTTACCAAAATCATGGTACTCGAGTGGACTACCTCCACGACACGCCACAGATGCAGTTAGCTTACGATACGACCTCGATTACTAACGGGGCTCGATTGATTAGTCCGACTGCGACCGAGGATGTCACTACGACCACCTCGACAACTGAAACGGTTAATACCGGTAGTCGGGCGAACGAGGTGATCGCCTTTGCCGAAAAGCAAGTCGGTTATCCTTATGTTTGGGGTGGCCCACGAGGAGTTGACTACATTGGAGGCACTGATTGTTCGGGTTTAACATCCAACATTTATAAGCACTTTGGGATCACAATCGGGTTGACAACCTATACCCAGTGCAATGATGGGACAAGGATCGGCCGGAGCGAAGTCCAGACGGGGGACTTAGGGTTCTATAATCCAGGTCCCCACCACGTGGTTATGGCTCTGGACAACAGCCGGGCCATTCAGCAACCACAACCCGGCCAGAAATGCAATATCTTCAATATCAATTCATACGAGCCTGACTATTGGATTCGTAACTCGCAAATGGCGGCGCTGGTGGGGGCGCCAACGACTGCCACAGAAACGGATACGGAAAACAACACCAAGTCGATTTCTTACTCGTACTTCACGCCATTCTGGTATCAGAACCAGACCAGCGTGGATCGATGGGGATTGTTTGCAACAAGCGATATGACCCTGAGCACGGCACAGACGGTAGACGACGCTAAGAAAGAGGCTGACAGCAATTTCAACCTCAACCCGACGTTTTCGCTCATTGCCACTTTTGAAAGTGGTGAAAAGATAGAACCTGGCGACGTCGCTCACATCACGATCAAGAGCATCGGTTACTCAACCGACCTCAAACTGGTCGGCTATCAGATTTATCCGTACTCTAAATCGCAACAACCGACTGGGACTTACAATTCAAACCCGACTAACATTTTAGATTATCAATCAGCAATCAATAACCGCCTTGACGGGTCGGTCAAGTCGCTGTCTAGCCAGCTAGAGGCAAGCACGGCTAACCGGCAATGGATTACCCGTAAAGCGGCAGAAAGGGGGAATACAGGTGGCCAAGAAAACGCTACTTGATAACATCATTGAATCAATCAAAGGCATTGATGAGGGCCTCGACAAGCGGGACGGATCTATCACACAGGCGATTGCCGACCTCAACTATAAGGTCGTGGAACCGGCTAAAAGTGCCGCTGATAGTGCCGTAGCGTATGCCAACGATGCAATCGAAAAGTCTCAAGTCAACAGCCAGGCGATTGATGATATTAACTCGGCCGTGAGCGATGCTAAGCAAGGCGCTAACGATGCGATGAGCCGGGCCAAGAGTGCGTGGGACGTTGCGACCGGTGCTAAAGAAGCCGTGACAGACTTTGACCCACTGCTTAAAAGCGCCCAGTCCGACGCCGGCAAAGCGCTCACCCAGATTGCCGATACGGCCAACGCCTTGAGTGATGCTAAGGCGGCATTTACAAGTGATGTTGCGGTTGCGAAAAATCTAGCTAGTACGGCACAGACAACAGCCGACAATGCCATTAAAAGCGCGTCAAGTGTTGCAGATGATCTAACGACAGTGGCAAGCCAAGCAAAGGCCAACGCAAATGGGATCACGAAGGTAACGTCCGATGTGGGATTGCTGCAAACCACAGTGGCTGATAACAGCGGGAACATTTCCACAATTCAAGAAACGGCAAAACAAATTCAACAAGCCGTGTCTGATAACGCTGGTAATATCACGGTAGCTAAACAAACCGCCGACAGTGCCGTTGCGGTGGCAAGCGATGCCCGCAGTAATGCGACGGTAGCTATTCAAACAGCGTCACAAGCCAGCATTACGGCACAAAATGCAAGTGGCCAGGCGGCAAGTGCTGTTCTCACGGCTAATGGGGCAATGACCACCGCTAGTAATGCCAAGTCCGACGCCACAGTAGCAATTCAAACAGCAAGTGGAGCCAGCCTAACGGCAATCAATGCCAATAGCGACGCCACAGTCGCTAAGCAAACTGCCAGCGAAGCTAAAGTCCAGGCGTCCAATGCCGAGAGTGACTTCGCACAGCTATCGGTCAGAGCAAATAAGATTGAGACAAACGTGGCGAACAACAGCGGTGCGATTGCTAGCGTGCAACAGACTGCGAACGGGCTAACCACAACGGTAAGCAATGTCGATAATCGGGTTAAGACGATTGAAGACACTACCAACTGGACAACTAAGACCGGTCCGCTTGATATGAACACGTTGACAACCACCCAGAACATTTATTACCGGGACACTAACCTAACGAACGCCGATGGTGAAGCCGGGTGGGCGTATATCCAAGTTGTAAGCGTGGGTGAACGGGTCACACAAACCGTATGGCACGATCGATCAAGCATTCAACACACAAGAACTGGTGCTGTGAGTGGATCAAGTTACAACTGGGATGCCTGGAATACAGTTGCCACTAATGCACAAGTGGTTCAGGTTAAAAATACCGTTGATGGAATTTCAACCACAATCAATGATCCTAAAACTGGACTTAACGCTACTTACCAAACGGCGGCTGGAAATGCAACCACGATTAGCAACGTCAAGAGTGATGTCTACCAGCTTCAGACCACCGCTAACGGGTTGACGTCACGCGTGGGCAATCTTGAGAGCAAGACAAACACGCAAGAAACGGAGATCCAACAGAATAAAAATGCGATCACGCTCAAAGCCGACCAGACCGACGTGAATACGGTGAAGGGCACAGTTGCAGGGCTTCAATCATCACTGACTGTGCAGGGTAACCAGATCCAAACGAAGGTTAGCGCTAGTGACGTATCAGGAATGCTGAAAGGGTATGCTACCCAAGATTACACACAGTCACTGGTCACGCAGCAAGCGGGTACGATCAATGAGAGCATCACTAATTTAGATGCGAAGTACAGTGCTAAAGACGGGGTGAACCTTCAACAAGGAACAAAAGACTTCTCATTTCAGGTGGGTACCAATGGTAGTCCTTCGTCAATAGAAACATACAATTCAGATACCAAGATGCTACACACTCAAAATGGTGGTTTTTATACATCATATAGTGATTCATCGTTCGTTCCTACACCGGGCGAATTCTATACATTTTCGGCAGATGTGAAAGGCGATGGCACAATAAATGGTTCTGGTTTTCGTTATGAAGGTGGAAACAATGGGACCATGGGCGATGTTACATTAAGTGATATTTGGCAAAGAATAATAAATACTGTACATGTAGACAAGGTACAGGGACAATGGGTAATTTATCCAACCAATTCAAAAAACTTATATGTTAAGCATATAAAAATTGAGCATGGCTCAGTTGCCACTCCGTGGACACCCGCCCCGTCTGACAACGCTACTGTGACGCAGGTACAGTCACTCACCGCATCAATTGACGGCCTGCAATCGAACGTGACAAATCTAAAAAACGACACCTCGTCACAGATCACTCAGCTATCAAACTTGATTGCTACTAAGGTATCAAGCGACGACTTTAATAGTCTAAGCCAGTCTGTTAACTTACAGACATTCGATTCGGCCGATATTAACAATATGAAAACCAACGGGCACTACTTTGTCCATAATCTAGCTAACAACCCAATTGGTGGCTGGGTTTACGTTGATGTAACTGGTAACGGCAATGACCGAATTCGTCAAGATGTCTACCAGGATACAGACAATCAACACTGTTATCGGCGTTTGAACGGATCGGTGTGGACGGCCTGGTCACAGGGTGCAACTGAGAGCGAGATCACCCAGCTTAGCGATGACATCAATCTTCGGGTTAAATCGGCTGATCTAATCAGTCAAATCAACCTACAAGCGGGGACAGCCTTAATTCAATCAAACAAGCTAGTCCTTGATGCCGGGACAACCGTCTTCACGGGCGAGGCGTTTATCCCGAGTGCGGCGATCAGCAGTATTAGCGCGGATAAGATCATGCTAGGTAGCACGTCACTTTACAACTCTGACGGGACGATGAATCTGGTCAATACTAACGATGGGACTACTTCAAAAATTTCGGTAACACAAGGCAGTGTTAATTTCGACGGAGTGAACAAGACCGCGTCCATCATCCGTTTTGCGAGTGACAACAACACAAACGCCTTTACAGTTAATCCAACTGGCGCAACGGTCACACCGACACTTTTCTTTGAAAGATTCGATCAAACGGTAGGCCACTGGCTCGGTTTTACTCGAAATGAAGTCGAAAATGAAGGTGTAACTTTCCATACATGGGATGATGATGGACAACGCTTTTTCGTATCTTGTCACGCTCGCTTTGACAAAAACTTAAGCACGCTCGGTACCTTTTCTCAAGGGTCATGGGATGGCACAACTGCCAAACCCGAAGCTGGAGTTTTAACGATCAAAGGTGGTAACACCATCTGGTCAGGAAGTGATTTTCTGGCGATTGGATCCAATGTTACCAATACGTATACTGGAGTTTGGGCTAAAGCGTTCGTTCAACAATCTACTCTTTCATCTAAAACAAATATCGAAACGGTTGATCCGAAGGACGCGTTAGACCTTGTTAATAAAACTGACATTAGATCTTACCAATACAAATCTGACGTTGAGCAAGGTAAAACTAAACGGTACACGTCGCTAATCATCGATGATGTCAACGACGTAAGCCAATACTACGCTCCAGATGAATTTACTAGCGAGGAACGGAACGGTCGTGACGATGGATCGGCGGTTGGCTATCTCTTTTTAGCGGTCAAAGAATTAACAAGACGAATTAAAACATTGGAGGAAAAATTAAATGGATAACGAAATGATTCAGAGCTTAGTCAACGACTATGCGATCGAGTTGGGCACATTGCATTCAAACCTGGTGATCGAGCGCGCAAATAACCGATCACTACAAGCCCAGCTCGATAAGGCAAAACAAGAACTCAAGGAACTTCAAGACAAGCAAGACACTGACAAGCAAGACACTACTAAGGAGGACTAAACATGAATGTACAAGTTAACAGTTTTACCTACAACTTCACAGACGGTCAAATCAATTCAGCTCAAGTGGGGCTTTATGGGAACAACCAAGCAACCGGCGAATACGTCAACGCGTCAGTGCGGATCAACCAATCTGATCTAAGCGAAGGTGCCACCTTCTTGACGGTCAACATGACTGACATCATCGCCATCGCCAAAAAGAAGCTGGCGGCTGAAACTGCAATTAAGGACGCAACTACCACTCAAGCCCAATAAGGAGATGGTTAAATGACCAAGCTAATCGCCTTTGGTGATTCAATTTTCGCCGGGTGGGACGGTACTAAAAACGTTGGCGACAACCAACGAATCCCGGAGCTAGTCGGCAAGGAACTGGGTTGGGAAGTTGAAAACTGGGCTATTAGTGGTACCAAGTACGACCAATCCTATACTGGATTTCCTAGTATTTTAGACCAACACCCCATCACCGGTTACGACTATGCGATGTGGATGTACGGAGTTAACAACTTCGGTTGGCCGGACTCCCTCGACACGATCAAGCAGTGCTTGCAAGCCGGGATCGATAAGGCCAAAGCGCAAAATCCAACTGCTAAGCTGCTAATTATCTTGCCCACACAAGATTTTAGGTGGGGCGGCACGACTTTATACGACATCAACAGCCAGTTCTGGTCACAAAACCAACTTGATGACATGATCAAAGAGGTCGCCCAGCAGAATGGGGTGGCCTTTTTAGATTGGCGGGACGACCCGGTAATCACGCCGGAAAACGCCGCTCAAACTTTAGGCGACGGTGCTAAGGGAGTGCATCCGACAGTGGCCACGATGGCCCAACTGGCTAGTCGAATTGCTGACAAGCTCAAGACGCTGGTTGACACGGATAACCCCACGCCTTCGCCATCAGATAATCCCACGCCTTCGCCAACGCCAACCAAGAACATGGCACAGCTTAATCTCGCTCGGCTAACACAAGCGTCCGACTTGCTCGACAACTTATCAAGCAACGACCAGCTCGTGGTTGACTATTTGAACGGAATTGATAGCCAAATAGATGCTGTTTTTGCAACCGGAACGATTGGCGCTAAAACAGTCACCCCACCGGCCGTGGCTACACTCGGTCGTGAGGTACGCAACTATATGTTCGATCTGTTTGGATCCCTTGAGATGTACCTAAACAACTTGATTAAGGTAGCTAACGCTTACGGTGTCCTTGACCCGCAAACCGGGCAAGCGACCGCAACGGTGATTCTAAATCCACCAACGGGGTTGACCCTCGATAGTGACTTCATGGACGCAATCAATGCCTTATGGTCTACGATCGAATCCACACTCAACAAATTACAGTCTTATGTAAACGAATTTTAAAGGAGGAATAATATGGCAACTCTAGTAGGTAATCCCGCCGCTCCGCAAGGTAAGTATGTGGTGCTAGACACCACGGTTGGATCAACTCGCTCGGTGATCGTCCCACAACTCTCTGGGCACCAGGGTGATGCTGGGCGAATTGTCTATTTAGCCATTAAAGATGGCGCAACGCCTCACAACATGGACGGCCAGAAGCTAGTCCTTAAGGCCAAGGACGCAAGTGGGACGCCAAAGGTATCTGACACCATGACCGCTGTCGATTCTTCTGCTGGTGGGTTAGTGCAGTTTACGGTGCCGGCACAGTTTTACCAAGCCGATGGGCCTTACAGTACGGCTTACTTCGAACTACGATCCACTTCAAGCGACACGGTCATCAGTACGATCAATGTTAGCTTTGAGGTGCTGGAATCGGCCACCATCATGACGACCGGGCAAAGTCAGATCTATAACAACGAGATGAACAACACGATGGAATCGATCAATGCGTCCATCAACAACCAACTTCAGGTCTTGCAAGATCAAGTCAGCAACGCGGCCACGCTTGCTAAGACGGCGCAGTCAAGCCTTGATGCGCTCACGGCCGCTGCTAAGGCTAACTCGTTCGCGGCGTTGGCTGGCGATAATCAATTTACTGGGAATAACACTTTCAACGGAACGACCACGATTAATAACCTGTCAAGCCCAACTATTGACAACCTTAAATCAACGCTGACTAACAACATCAACTCCGTGTCTAACAGCGTTAGCAATCAGTTATCTGGGAAGCTGAACGTGGAAGACGCCTGGACGCGAAATTACACGCTGGGCGGTGCACTCACCGCACCACAAGGCGGCACTAATCAGTTTGCATTGAGCCGCTACAAGATCATGGACGGCTTGTCAATCATTACCGGACGTGGTGATTTAGTTGTCAACTCAGCCAACGAGTACTACGAAGGTACAATCACCTTACCATGGGTAGTAGACAATGCCGACACGGCATTTGTGCAAGTCTATTGGAACGACGCCAACACAGCCAGCTCGTATGCGGTCCCACGGCTTGGAACCATGAGCCGTGATTTGGCTATCGCGATGAAGGGGGCCAGAACCAATCATACAATTCGACTTTCACTTGTCATTATCACTCGGGATTATTAGGGGGTAATTAAATGGCGGTAACAATCGATGAAGCCACTAAGAAATGGGTTATCGATGGTGTGGTCCAAGATGTCTCGGCAGTGGGGCAAAGTGGAGCAACGCCAACGATTGATCAGACAACCGGTCACTGGTTTATTTCTGGTAACGATACTGGGATTCAAGCCATCGGTAAGGACGGTAAAAATGGCGAAAGTGCTTACCAACTGGCGGTGGATAACGGCTATCCATCTGACTTAAATCACTGGCTTGCATCTCTTAAAGGAGAACAAGGGAAAAAAGGTGACACGGCGCTAAGCGTCAAAGTTGGCTCGGTCAGTTCAGGTGACACAACGACCGTGACCAACTCTGGGACGTCAACCGACTTAGTTTTGGACTTTACTTTCGCTCCTAAAGATTTGGAAGGGCTAGCTAGTTATGCTACGCATGATGACCTAAATAGTTATGTAAAGACTTCGGTGCTGACTGGCTACTACACGTCCGCTCAACTGGACGCCAAGCTAAGCGCTAAAGCTGATCTCGCTATGGTGGCCAACATCGCTGACAAGGATACCGTTCAGAACTTTTCGAACAAGGTTGACCAGCTAACGGCGCTGGTTAACTCACAAGATCAGACGATTGCCGGCTTACAATCCCAGCTCAACACGGCCTTGGCCCAGCTAAAGACGGTCTTGGCCCAGTCAAAGACGACTACCACAACTACGGCTTAGCGAAGGGAGGTAATGCTATGGACATGCACCACCCTTTTGGGTTCGACTGGGGCGAGTGGGTAGCAATCTTTACGCTGATTGGCGTGGCTGCTACCTATGCCAACTTGGCAATTAGCCATACAGCTAAGGACTCTAGCAGAGCTGAGTTTGACCAGTTGTCCGAGTCAATTGATCAGCTTAACAAGACGATGATCAAAGTCAACATGGCCCTGGACAGCCTCAAAGCCGACCGTGAATCGGCAAACCGGCGACTTGATAAAATTGAAGCAACGGCTGACAGACACGACATTCAGTTGGCGAGAATCGAAGAACACGTGATGACAAATGGGGAAAAATAGCATTAAAGCGCTCAAAGAACAGACACAAGACAGTAAATAGGAGGAAAAATCATGGAAGTAAATTCAATTGCGGACGTAATTACAGCGGTGGCAGTGGCTTCACTACCAATCATCATTACTTACCTATCTAAGTGGTTAAAGGGCAACAAGCAAGCTGAAACGCTCGTGTCGGTCTTACAAAGGCTGGCAAAGGACGCGGTCGTAGCTATGCAACAACTCGGGGTGGAAAAGGCGATCGAAGGCGAAGCCAAAAAGTCCCGCGCCGTCCAGGTTGTCATGCAAGCCTTAGCTAGTCTTGGCTTTGATTACACGGACGAAACGACACTTAAAAATGCAATTGAAGCCGCCTACGCTCAGCTTAAGGCAGACGGCACTTTAGGCGCCTACCCACAAGCTAAGCCGACAGACGATACGCAGGACAAAATTGCTAAGGCTGAGGCGGCTTTAGCGAGCTTGAAGGAGCAAGAAGCATCCGCTCAAAAGCAGCTTGACACTTTGAAGGGGGCACAGAATTAAAAATGCAAAAGATGAAGATGATCAAGCGCGGGGCCGCAAGTATGGCGATCGCGCTTTTAATTGTGCCGTTGTCAGACACGGCACACGCTACGACCGTTAAGCACTACGGGGTGGACTGGTCTAAGTATCAAGGCAATAACGGTAAATGGGGCTATGGTCGGGACGATTTCTCGGTTAGCCAAATTGGGGGCTACTATAACGGTTCCTTTGTCCCACAGACAACCTACAGTACACAGGTGGCCAACACGATCGCCTTAAATAAACGGGCACACACCTATATCTACGCTCAGTTTAGTGGCACGGCCCAAGCCGACCAAATGCTTGACTACTACTTGCCGAAAGTGCAGACGCCTAAGGGATCGATTGTTATGTTAGATGTAGAAAGCGGTAACCCGGACACTGATTCGGTTCTTTACGCGTTAAAGCGAGTAAAGGACGCCGGTTACACGGCGGTACTCTACGGCTATCGTAGTTTTCTCACTAGCCACCTTGACTTAGCTTCTATTGCTAAGCAGTACCCGCTAGCATTGGCCGAATACAAAGACTACAAAGTGACCGCCGAGCCAGATTACAACTACTTCCCGTCCTTTGACAACGTCCAGCTCTTCCAATTCACGTCAACCTACGTGGCAGGTGGGCTTGATGGTGACGTTGACTTCACTGGGATCACGGAGAATGGCTACAAAGGTGGCAACGCTCAAAAGCCACAGACCTCGACCCCAGCCATCACGACCGGGAAGCAACTTCACCAGGACACGCACGATTACACGGTGAAGAGCGGCGACACACTATCCGCCATCGCTAGCCGCTACGGTATGACAGTAAACGCGCTAGTTACGCTTAACGGCATCCAAAACGCTAATCTGATCTATCCAGGTCAAGTGCTCCGAGTGGCCGACAGTGGCGCCGGATCAACGGTTACCAAAAAAGCCACCACACCGATCACGTCCACGGGGACGCAGACTTGCACCGTCCGGTATGGTGACACCTTATCTGGGATCGCCAGCCGTTATGGTACGTCCACGAGCACGCTAGCAAGCATCAACGGAATTGGCAATCCAAACTGGATCTATCCGGGTCAAGTGCTCAAGCTAAGTGGTGGATCGTCCGTACGGTCCTACACGGTGCGATCTGGTGACACGCTGTCTGGCATTGCTGCTAAGTTTGGTACGACCTGGCAGGCTTTAGCTCAGAAGAACGGCTTGGCAAATCCTAACGTAATCTACGTTGGACAAACGTTGGTAATCTAATGCGGTATAATATCAATTTGAAAGGAGCTGATATAATGAATCAAAAGTTAAGAGGACAATTCGTTAAAGTTCCAAGTAAAAAAATAAGCAAGGTTGTAAATAAAACTGTTGATATTAATCCTAAATCAACTATGAATGAATTATTAGAAAACCCTAAATTAGTAAAGACCTTACAAAAGTTATCATTAGTTTAAAATAAAAAAATCCATCCAGGCCAACTTATCTACTACTAAATGATTAATCCCCCTTGCCTTAACTGGTGAGGGGGATTTTTTTGTTTAAAAGGGTAAAAAGTCCAGCAAGAAGGAACAATGGCTTAAAGATAATCTGTAAGACTAAAAAAAGATTTAGAGATGGTGGTTGAAATGACGATTGTCTTGTTCATTATTAGCTTGTTAATCTTGATCATCGTGCCCAACCTAGGGGCGCAAAGAAAACACGCCACTTCGGTTAACCAAGAGGCCTTAGTCAACATGATTCAAAACCAGGTTGAGCTATACCATGACGATACGGGTGACGTCCCGACCGATTTGTCCCAACTAGAAAAGGGTGATTACCTAACGGCTAAGCAGGTTCGCCAGGCTAGCCGCGAAAATATCACGCTCCAAAATGGTCAGGCCGTTGTTCAATAGCCAACGGCGCGCCTTTACGATGGTGGAAGTCGTGATCGTATTGGCCATCAGTGCCCTAGTGATCGTGACCACCACCATTCCTTACCAAAAAAGGAACGCCGAGCTGAGTGAGGAACAGTTTTGGCGGGACGTTAAGCAGCGCTGGCAAGAGGCCCAAACCCGGGCCCGGGTAGAGGGAAAGGCGACCTTTATCTATTTGACGAGCCGATCGAAGCGAGAAATTAGATTTGAGTATCACACTGATAGTGGGAAGAAGGTAACGGAGGAGGTACTACTTCCCAAACAACTTCACATTGCCTCTAACGAAGATATGGTCAAGATTTACAAAAACGGCTACGTTAGTCCGCGGACCTGGTCCTTTGTTTCCAAGTTAACGATGACCAACTACGACATGAAAATTCAGATGGGTTGGGGGGGATACTATGTTCAAAAGACTGCGGTGTGGGGCTTTCCTGCTGGCTGAGCAACTGGTGGCCCTAACGATTTTGGGCGTGGTGGTCGCCAGCTTGGTGGCGGTAACGGAGCAAGTCGGGGTCAAGCGTCGTCAATTAGAACAAAACTTAGTCGCCAGTCGCTTAGTTAAGGAGGCGACCGATCAAATTGCGCTAGGAAAAGATCAGGTGGCACTGAGTCGGCAGGGGGTCCGAGCGCAGGCAACGAGGCAGGGGGCCAGGGCCTTTATCGGTAACAAGACCCTAGTCGAAATCAAGGGGGAATGAGCATGCGACAGCGGGCCTTTACAATGGCCGAAGCAATCGTAGCCTTAGCATTGGTGGTGTTGGTGGTGAACCTGTTTGGCCTGGTAATGGGTGGGTATGGCCGTTTAACCAAGGTCGACGCTTCAGAACCAACCAATTGGTACTTGTTTATCAGCGAGCTAGAATCCAAGGATCATCAGTTTCAGCTAGTGGAGGTCGCCAGAAACGGGGTTAGTGTATATAGCAAGACAACGAACAAAACGTACCGGCTCTCTCGGCAGGCATCCGGTCAGTATATCTATTTATCAACCGAAGGAAGGGGAGGCTTTTTGCCGATCTTTGAAGGTCAAGCCACTAAATTGACCTGGGAGCAAGTCGACCAAAGACGGGTTAGGTTTACTTATACGGGGGGACGACATGAACAAACGGCGGTGGTATGCTTTGCGGCACCGGGCGACTAGTATCCTACTGGCGCTCCTGGCAATGGGATGTGTGACGGGGATTTTAGTTACCGTCAGCAATTACATGACCAATCAGGAACGGATTACGAGGCAGTTAATTCGCGAGCAACAAGAGGCGGCGCGACAAAATTTACGGCAGGCAAATTCACAAGCGACAAGCAAGGGAAAAGCAAGTGAAGGAGGCACGGTAAATTAGGAAAGCAAGGGCTTCCTTGAATTTGTGAACGAAACTAGGTAAAATTGGTTTATCTAGGATTTTGAAGGGAGTGACCACGACTGGAACGTTTAAGTCCAGAAACGTTATTCACGCCGTTTGATCAAGCAACGCAACTGCTTCAAACGGCCTTAGCAAGCTCTTACCTCGATGCCTTCCTCGAAAACGCCGAGAACCTAGCGGATGGGGGAACAGTACGGGTTGAAGACGGGGTGCCGGACGCTGAAACGACTGAAAAGTTAACGAAGCTCTACCAGTCAATTGACCTGAGCCAGGCCGATCGGGAAACCAAGCGACGGCTATTGCAACTAGGGATGTTGAAGGTGACCCAAAAGGACGCCATTCAAGCGACCCACCAGATGACCCCCGACTCAATCGGGATGCTGATGGCCTCGTTGATCGAGCGGGTGACCAAAATTGACCACCCGTACCGCATCCTGGATCCGGTGGTGGGAACGGCTAACTTGCTGACCACGGTGATGAATCATCTCCAATCGGTTACCGACCAACCAATCGAGGGTTACGGAGTTGATAACGATGAATCAATGCTTAGCGTGGCGGCCGTTTCGACCCAACTCCAGGACCTTCCCGTTCAGTTGTACCACCAGGATGCAATTCGGGACCTCGATGTTCCCCAAGTGGACCTCGTGGTGGCAGATTTACCGGTGGGCTACTACCCGCTGGATGACAACACTAAGCGGTACCGCACCCGGGCCAAGGAAGGTCATTCCTATGTTCACCACCTCTTGATTGAGCAGGCGATGAATTACTTGATGCCGGGTGGCTTTGGGGTCTTCTTGGTTCCCAAGGCACTGTTTCAAAGCAAGGAAACGGCTGGGTTGGTGGAGTGGATCCAATCAGTTGCGTACATGCAAGGGTTGATTAACCTGCCAGAGGAACTGTTTGCTAACTCAACGGTAGCCAAGTCGCTCCTCTTGTTGCAACGTCAGGGGGGGACTAGTCACCAAGCGGGCAAGGTCTTATTAGGCTCATTCCCGTCGGTCAAGAATCGTCCTGAATTTATTGCCTTTATCCGTGAAATTGATAACTGGGTGGCCCAATACTTAGCCCCCGCCAAATAAAGGAGAATTTTTAATGTCAAAAACGATTGCTGTTAACGCCGGTAGCTCAACTGTTAAGTTCAAGTTGTTCGACATGCCAAGTGAAGAAGTTGTTGCAGAAGGAAACATCGAACGGATCGGGATGGACATGGGTCACGCCAAGATTAAGTACGGCGATGGCCAAGTCAGCGAAGAAGAAAAGCCGTTCCCAAACCACGGGACGGCGGTTTCCTATCTGTTGGACCAACTGATCAACTTGGGGATTGTTAAGGAATACCACGAAATTACTGCTGTTGGGCACCGGATCGTTGCCGGGGGAGAATTCTTCAAGGATTCCGTGGTCATTGATGATGACGTAATGCAAAAGATTGATGAACTGGCTGAATACGCACCGCTGCACAACCCGGCCGAACTTCAAGGGATCAAGGCCTTCAAGCGGGTGCTGCCGGACGCCTTTGCAGTGGCGGTCTTTGACACTTCCTTCCACTCTAACATGCCTGAAATGAACGCACTCTACTCCGTTCCTTACGAATGGTACGAAAAATACGGTGCTCGTAAGTACGGAGCCCACGGAACGAGCCACCGTTACGTCGCTTCCCGGGCTGCCGAAATGCTTGGTAAGCCACTGGAAGACTTGAAGCTGATCACTTGCCACATTGGTGCCGGTGCTTCGATTACGGCCATCAAGAACGGTAAGTCCTTTGACACTTCAATGGGATTCTCCCCGCTAGCGGGGGTAACGATGGCTACCCGTTCAGGGGACGTGGACCCGTCCTTAGTTGCCTTTGTTCAATCTAAGTTGGGGATTTCCAGCGAAGAAATGATCGAGCTTTTGAACCACAAGTCTGGTTTGCTGGGTCTTTCTGAACTGTCCGCCGACATGCGTGACGTGCAAGCGGCCGCTGAACACGGTAACAAGCAATGTGAACTGGCGCTTGAAATTTACGAAAACCGGGTTCTCAAGTACATTGGTTCCTACTTAGCTGAGCTTGGCGGTGCTGACGCAATCGTCTTTACGGCCGGGGTCGGTGAAAACGACAAGGAATTCCGCCAAGCAATTGGGGACAAGTTAGCTTACTTTGGGGTCAAGGTTGACCCAGAAAAGAACGACGTCCGCGGTGAAGAACGCGATGTTTCTGCCGACGACGCTAAGATCAAGGTTCTCTTGATCCCAACCAACGAAGAATTGATGATCGTTCACGATATCGAACGACTTCGCAAGCAAGCCTAAGGGTTTGAAGAAGCGGGGAGCCTGCGGGTTTCCCGCTTTTTGTTTAGGAGGAAATAATGGAGTATGTAATCTCAGACACCCACTTTTTTCACGAGCAACTATTGGGAGTCGATCAGTTTGCGCCTCGTCCTTACCAGACCGTTGAAGAAATGGATCAAGTGATGGTGGAGGCTTGGAACGCCCGGGTAAAGGAAAATGATACGGTTTACCACCTTGGAGATATCGCGGTTAACTACCAAAACCACCAACCAGAACGGGTTGCCAATGAGCAAATTGCGACCCTCCTTGGTCAATTAAACGGTCACCTAGTGTTAATTAAGGGGAATCATGATCGGCGTAGCCTGTTTAAATACTTAGCGGCTCACAACCCAAGGGTTGGCAAGCGGGTTAAGTATGAGTTTCATGACGTTGGTAAGTTAATTAAGTACGACCACCACCAGCTCTACTTGACCCACTACCCAATGATGATGGGAATTGCGCCCAAGATCATTAACTTACACGGCCACATTCACCATTACATGGTCCCAACGACAACTAATTTAAACGTCGGCGTTGACGCCCCAGAGCTCGACTACTTAACGCCCCGTCCCCCCTTTGGGACTCCCTTGTCGTTGCCAGAGGTAATGGAGATGATGGCCAAAAAGGTTGCCGTGGTCAATCAATCTAATGGCGTGGTATGATAACAAAATGAAAGGATGTGACCTAGGTGAACCGGGCACGGATTCAAGAATTAATTGAGCAACGGATGAGCCAACGAAAGGGGCTTTACCAGGTGACGTTACAAGACGCCACCCATTTCACCCTCAATGGCCACCCCTACCTACTGAAGAAAAACTACCGGGAGGCCTTCAACGGCGATAGCTTAGCTGACCGTTTTAGCCCCCTGTTGACGAAGTACGATTACATTGTCGGTGACTGGGGGTATGACCAGTTGCGCTTGCGGGGTTTTTACGCGAAACCCGGGCAAGGGGAGGAAGAGCAGGGCGTAGGATGCATTAATGATTACCTGATGGAAGAGTGTAACTTTGGGTGTCCTTACTTTATCATCCAAAACCTGGAGGTTGCTCACCCCAAGCGACCACGGAAACCCCGGACGCGGCGGCGTGGCCGAGCGGAGATCAGTGAAGAGAAAAAGCCCCTTAAAGAACCGGCGCTAAGCAAGCGACGGCACCAAGAGGTACGGCGTGTGAAGGGAAAGGGTAACCGAACGAAGCTAGTGGTACGGACGCGAAAGGATGACTAATGAGCAAGCAGGAGAGTTACGAAGGCTACTTGATTGATTTGGATGGGACCATGTACCGGGGCAAGGAGAAGATCCCGGCGGCCCCTAGTTTTATAAGGCGCTTGCACGCGGCTAACAAACGGGTGCTCTTTGTCACCAATAATTCGACGCGGTCTCCTGAGCAGGTGGCGGCCAATCTAGTCACTAACCACCAAATTCCGGCCCAGCCGGCGGAGATCTACACAACGGCCGTGGCGACGGCCGATTATTTGGCTAAGCGGGCCGGAGACCGCCGCCGGGTTTATATGATCGGTGAACAAGGGCTAAAGGATGCGTTGGAAAGCAGGGGCTTTGAATTGACGGACCAGCGCCCTGATTTTGTGGTGGTCGGCTTAGATACCGAGGTAACCTATCGCAAGCTGGAGGTTGCCGTTTTGGCAATTTTAGCGGGGGCTACCTTCATTGGTACTAACGCCGACAGTAACCTTCCTAATGAGCGGGGGCTGACTCCCGGAGCGGGTTCGTTAGTCAAGTTGGTCGAGTACGCAACCCAAACGAAACCCATCATGATTGGTAAACCAGAGGCCATCATCATGGAGATGGCCTTACAACGGGTTGGGTTAACTAAGGAACAAGTGGTGATGGTTGGTGATAATTACCACACCGACATTGAAGCTGGGATCAACGTGGGCATGGATACGCTCCTGGTTTATACGGGAGTGTCGACTAAAGAGCAGGTGGCAAGAGAGGAGGTCCCACCAACCCATGTGGTGGATTCATTAGATGACTGGATGGTGGAATAATTTAATTAACCAGGGGCGCACCCTTCTAATCGCGTTAGCAATTATGCTAGCGTGCTTGGGTGGCGCCCTTTTTTTGGTAACGAACGCTTCATATTTCTTAGTAGATGGGCGTTTGATGGGAGTTAGTCAGCGAATTGTCGAGCACGATTACTTACGAATTCTGGGGTATTTACAGCTTCCCTGGTCAGGGGAGACGATGCGGCTTGATTATTTGCCCACGGATGCAAAGGTGCTGCGTCACTTTAAAGACGTCCGCCACCTTTTCTTATTGGGTGAGTCTATAACGGTTGGCGCGAGTTTAGTGAGCTGGTGGGGGCTATGGTGGGCTAAGCAGCGCTATCAACTATGGCGGTTGCGTGGGTGGTTGCAATGGCTACTAGTTGGTTTTTTAGTGGCGGTAATTTTAATTGGATTAAATTTTGAACCAGTCTTCTTGTGGTTTCATTACCACGCCTTTTCAAACCAGGATTGGCTTTTTGATCCAAAAAAAGAGCCCCTCATCAACCTGTGGCCAACCAGCTTTTTTATGACATTAGCCATTAGCTGGGGGCTTTTGGTCGAGGGACTCATTTACTTAATCTATCGGTGGGTGAAAAAAGAGTTACACCGCTTCGTCTTTTTGGAAACGGGCCTTGAAGAAACCAACGATGGCCGGGATTAACGTGACAACGATGATTGCTAGGATAATTAATGAGAAATGGGCCTTAACGAAGGGGAGGTTACCGAAGAAGTAACCCGCACCACAACAAATTACGACCCATGAAATACAACCGATGACGCTGTAACGAATAAAACTGTGGTAGGCAAAGCCAGAACCAGCGGCGACGAAGGGAGCAAAGGTCCGGATGATTGGCATGTAACGAGCCAAGATAATGGCTGGCGCACCATGCTTTTCGAAGAACTGTTCCGCTTTGGCGAGGCTATCTTTATCAATTAAACGTCCGAAAAGGGAGTGATTGGATAGTTCCTTCCCAATTTTATGACCAATCATGAAGTTACATGAGTCACCCAGCAGGCAAGCTAAGAGGAAGATGGCGACAAAGATCCAAATGTTAAGGTTGTAGTTAGCATTAGCAGCTAAGGCCGCTGCGGCAAAGAGGAGGGAATCCCCAGGTAAGAAGGGGAGGATCACTGCGCCAGTTTCCACAAAGATGATGGCAAACAGGATTAGGTAGGTCCAGTCCCCAAAGTTGTTAACAATTTGGATCAGATGTACGTCAATGTGCAAAATGAAATCAATTAAGGTCGACATAAATGGCTCCTTTAAAAATATGGTTAATTACCGGTAAATTGTATCAAGACGTCATGTAATTGTGAAGGAAAGTCCCTATTTAGGATCTAAATGAACATTAAAAGGATGATTACGTTGAACAAACCATCATTGTTCGAATTATTTTTGATCTAGGATGGAACTTCGGTATAACGTTCGTGTTTTGCAAAAATCCAAAATATATACTAAATTCTATTGACACTTTGCGGTATTGTCTGTATAGTTATATATCGTTGTCACGACAGATATCACTTCGGATGAAGATGAGTTGGAAAAAGTTGTTGACAGCGGATGGTAACTCTGTTATATTATAAGAGTTGCTAATCCAGCAACGAACGAAAAGTTGTCAAAAAGTTAAATAAAAAACTTCTTGACAACGAAAATTGTTCATGATATAATCAGTAAGCCGGCTGGCTAAGTTCGTCGGCGGTAGACCTTTGAAAACTGAATAATGTTTCGACGAATCAAATGTGTAGGGTCCTTGATCTTAATGATCGAGGCAAAAACATTTGCGAAGTCAATTCGCTTAATTTATTAAAAAGAGCTATTCAAGCTTCTTATTTTATATGAGAGTTTGATCCTGGCTCAGGATGAACGCCGGCGGTGTGCCTAA
>OGKH01000222.1_pt1 | contig 48607 bp, 47 predicted proteins | sample 1572421 | NCBI WGS metagenome assembly OGKH01 (sample SAMEA2582084, study PRJEB24529) | metagenome | biome: Human gut stool | place: China | collected 2011
AGTCAAGGAGACCGTCATGCAGGTCAGCCGGAGCAAGAAGTGGGCATCCAAGCCCTTGCTGGACGATGCCGGAAAGCCCGTCCTGCAAAAGAACGGCAAGCCTGTTTTGAAGAAGTCGTACAGCATCCTGCAAGACGATTTCTTCAACTATATGCGCAGCGCCGGGTATACCGATGTAGAGCGCGGTGAGCGTGGCAGCACTGAAGAACACCTGATTGTCACCCAGTTCAAAGTCCAGCGGGAGCAGGAGCGGCTGGACACCCTGACCACTCAAGCCGACCAGCAGGCACAATCGCTTGCTAAAACCAGTCAGACCCTCTCCCAAAAGGAGAAAGAACTTGCCTCCATTCAGAAAAAGGCCACGCTCACGAAAGAAGCCCTCATTCATGCGCGCGATCTGGATTATATCGGCAAGCGCACCTTTCTCGGTAACTACTCGCTGACCGAAGAGGAATTTTCTAAGTTGAGAAAGCAGGCCGACCATGGCTATATGATGGACGTGGAGAACCGCCGCCTGAAAGAAGACCTTTCCACCGCCAAGAAGGAAGCTGCTCATTGGGGCCAAAAGTATCATGAACTCTGGTATGAAGTGAAGCCATATCTGGATGCGCTCCACCGTGCGCCTGAACTGGTGCGCAGCTTTCTGGAAAAGATTCTTGCCCCCAAGCAGGAGCTCACCATGAATATGCCGCAGCGAAACCGCAAGCGTGGGCAGGATATGGAACTTTGATTTTCGGAGGATACTATTTGAATAAAAAGAAGAAGTCAAACAAATCCGGCTACCCGGATGAAGCAATCAAGTCACTGGCACGTTGTTTCTATCCCTCTATGATGGAATTTTTCAACAGCGAAGAAGGCCAGCGTGAATACGAGGAGTGGCTGAAAGAGCAGGAGGCTTTGAACGCCGCACCCATCGCAGCATAAAAACAGCAGGACGCTCCCGGAAAAGGGAACGCCCTGCCTTACATAGATGTTTCTCACCGGGGTGTGTCCAGTTGGGCACACCTCTTATTTTTTTGCCCTTAATCTTCTAGCCCATGGCTCCCGGCTGCATTTTTCAAATATTCCTCCGGGTCACCGTTCAGAATCAAATCCGCATAGCCAAGCGGGTCATTGTAGATAAGGAAGTCCAATTCCGTCTGCTGTGCCATAGTCACATTCAGTGCATCCTCGACCCCGGTGCAGTCGATGGAGATTTTTCTCCCATCTTGGAGAGTCAACTCCACACACCCGGTATCCATGTTAAACTTGCAGGCTCTTTCATCGTACTTCATAATCGCATCCTCCAAATCTTGTTAGTGGCTTACGGTCTATGACAAGGTATCGGGGTTTTGCGCCGTCCACGGGAGCCTTCATTGTTGTACCCGAAGAAAACGAAAAATCCGAACCCTTCTCCAATCGGAAATAGGTTCGGATTTTTCTTGTTTGGTGGAGGCGATGGGAGTCGAACCCATGTCCGAAAAGAGTTCAGCGTAGGTGTCTCCGGGTGCAGGCGATCTACAACATTCCCTCCGCGTCACGCCGGTCGTCAGGCTAACGCTTCAGTAGCTTCATGAGTTCCTGCCGGTCCGCAAAGCTTAGGTCCGTTCAGGTGCTGTGTCTAAAGGACGCCCCGGCCCCACACGACACAAGAGTGGGCGGAACGCGCAGCACTCAGGCTGCGAGCAACTGAGAATTATTATTGTCAGTTAATTTTTTGGAGGAGTTTAGAGCAGTTCCCCCACTGCTACCCGCTGCCCAGGCCTCGCTCCCCCCGTCGAAACCTTTACGCCCCCATAAAGCGCATGCTGCCATGCGCAGAAAGCTTGGTGTTCTCAGGGCAGGAATGCTGCCTGAAAGAGATCTAGCAGAATTTGCCGTTGGACTTCACAGCCCGGTCGATGGAGCGCTTGGCGTCGCGCTTGGCGGCGTCGGCACGCTTGTCGTAGAGCTTTTTGCCCTTGCACAGGCCGACTTCCATCTTGACGCGGCCATGCTTGAAGTAGAGAGAAAGGGGAACGAGAGTATAGCCCTGCAGCTTGCACTGCTGGTGCAGACGCCGTATCTCGGTCTTGTGGGCCAGCAGACGCCGTACCCGCAGAGGGTCCTGATTGAAGATGTTGCCGTGGTCGTAGGGAGTGATGTGCATTCCCTTGACCAGAAGCTCGCCGTCCTCAATATCGACCCAGCTGTCCTTCAGGTTGACGCCGCCGGCACGCAGGCTCTTGACCTCGGTGCCTTTCAGCTCGACGCCCGTTTCCAGCGCTTCGAGCACGAAATACTCGTGACGCGCCTCGCGGTTTGTGGCGATGGTCTTTGTCGCCGGACGTTCCTTGGCAGGTGCCATGAAGCGCGCCTCCTTTCCTTTACTCCAGAAGCCGTTTTCATAAGCATTGCACACCGTCCTGTATACGGGCAAAAATTCTCGTCGTTCGGCGCACTCTGCTTATAAAAGCAGCTTCTTTGTCTTGTCATTATATCACATTTTGCTGGATTTTCAAGAGCGATTTTTGAAAGAATCGTTAAGGTTCTATAAAATCTGCTCTTTACAGCTCGTCGCGGCCGGAGAGCGCGCGGTAAAGCGTCGTCTCATCGGTGTACTCGAGGCTGCCGCCCACGGGCAGGCCGTAGGCCAGACGGGTGGTCTTGATGCCCAGGGGCTTGATGAGCTTTGCCAGATACATGGCCGTGGCCTCGCCCTCGACGGTGGGGTTCATGGCCATGATGACCTCTTTCACCTCGCCGCTGCCCAGCCGGGCCAGCAGCTCCTTCACCGAGAGCTGTTCGGCGCCGATGCCGTCCATGGGGCTGATGAGGCCGTGGAGGACATGATACAGGCCGTGGTACTCCCGGGTGCGCTCAAATGCCTGCACATCGCGGGGCGTCTCGACCACGCAGATGGTGGAGCGGTCCCGCTTGGCGCTGGAACAGATGGGGCAGAGCTCGGCCTCGGTGTAGTTCTGGCAGACGCGGCAGCGGTGGAGCCGGGTGTGGGCGTTCTGGATGGCCTCGGCCAGCGCCGCGGCGTCCGCGTCCGACATGCTCAGCACCTGATAGGCCATCCGGGTCGCGCCCTTGCGGCCGATGCCCGGGAACTGGCTGAACTGCTCAATAAGCTTTTCCAGCGGCGCTGCGGTGTAACCCATGCGTATCCCTCCCGCTTAGAGGCCGGGGATGTTCAGACCGCCGGTCAGCTTGCCCATCTCGGCCTCGGCAGTTTCGTCCACCTGCTTGACGGTGGCGTTGACGGCAGCGGCCACCAGGTCTTCTAGCATCTCGATGTCGTCGGGGTCAACGGCCTCGGGCTTGATGGTGATGCCAAGGATCTCGTGCTTGCCGTTCATGCGGACAGTGACCATCTCGCCGGAGGCGCTGCCGGTGTACTCGGCGGCTTCCAGCTCGGCCTGCTTGGCCTTCATGTCATCCTGCATCTTCTGAGCCTGACGCATCAGGGCGTTCATATCGGGGCGGCCAAAGCCTGCGGGCATTCTTGCTTTCATAATTGGTTCTCCTTATTTGTTGGTTTTATTTTTAGCGGCCCTGCCCTCTCAGTCTCGCATCCGCTCGCCAAGGCCGGGTTGCGGCTCCCAGCATCCGCTTCGTGCTTTATAAAAAGCACTTGCGTCTTGCTGGCCGCGGCCCCAACAACGACTTCCTGTTTCCGCCACTGGCGGCGGTCGTCGTTGTTGCCCCCAAAGGGGGAGCCACTGGCGTGCCGGTCAGGCTTGCATGGGATGAGCAAAGCTTGATCTATCGTGAAATATAGTGCCCTGCTGTCTAGGCCAGCGGCAGCTTGACAAAGTGCGTTGTCCAGAAGCGGCTGCCCTCTGTAGCAAGGCACGCCCTTTTGCGCCATATTGCGCCTCGGGCATCCAGCTCAGAGCTGCCCGGCCTGCCAAGGGCTCCCCCTTTGGGGGAGCTGGCGCGTCAGCGCCTGAGAGGGCTTTTCTTCGCGCTGTCCTCAATGCTCACGTCCAGACCCAGCTTTTCCAGCGCATGGAGCGACTGTTCGGCATTGGAGGTGTGCTTTGCGGCGGTGCGGGGCTCGTAGGGGCCGATCGGCACCGCGACGCCTGACACCTGCGCGATGAGCTTTTTGATGAGACGCTGGCTGTCCTTGTTGACACGGATGAAGTCCCGGAAGGTCTTGCCGCCGTCGATGAGCACCCGTGTGCCATCGAAGTACGCCTTCGATTTGCGCAGGTAGCTGTGGAGCATCGGGTCCTTCTCCTGTAAGAGCTTGACGACCTCGCTCCACTGCTCGAAGGGATTGATCCCCTCTGCGGCCACCTTGCGGGGGCGGCTGAGAGCCGGGTCGGCGGTGTACTCCGGGGCAGGTGCTACCGGTGAGACCGTTGCAGCGGGCTCAACCGGTCTCTCTTCCGGTACGGGCGGTACCGGCGCAGTGACCGGCGGAGTCGGCTCATCCCAGGGCAGGGGGGCCGACTCCGTCACCGGCGGCTCGTCGGGCGGTGGTGGAAGCTCTTCGTCTGCGGGCGCGGGGGACTCTGGAATATCCGGGACAGCGGTCTTCGGCTCTGCAGCGGGCGCGGGAGCAGGCTCCTTTTCTGCTGCCGGTGCGGCCACAGGTTCCACGGGTGCAGCAGGTGTACTCATGAAGGGCTGCGGCGCAGGCTGGACCGGTGCCGCAACAAAGGGCCGGACGGCCGGTGCGGCAGGAGCAGCAGTCTGCACAGGCATTGCCGCCACGGGGACCGCTGCGGCCTGCGGCGGCTCCGAGAGGGTGAAGAGGGCCAGTTCCAGCTCGATGCGCTGGTCACTGCCCCGGGTCATATGCTCAAGGGCGCTGCCCAGCGTACGGATGGCCCGGATGGCCTCCCGCTGGCCCAGCTGAGGGCCTTTTTCGAGGTACTGCTGTTCCTCTTCAGGGGAAACACCGGACAGCAGGCTCTGCCCGCCGGGCAGAGCCGCCAGCATCAGGGCGCGGTAGTGGGCGATGAGCTCTTCCGTCAGACGCTTCACGTCCACCGACTGCTGCCGCAGTGCGGCCAGCTGAGCCAGCGCCGCTGCGCCGTCCTGCGCTTCGAGAGCATCTGAAATATGAAACAGGTAGCTCCGGTCGGTGACGCCCGCCATCCGGCGGACAACATCGGCATCGATTTTTGCGGTCACGCCGGCGCAGGTGTCGAGGATCGAGAGGGCGTCGCGCATGGCACCGTCGGCCAGGCGGGAGATCAGCTCTGCACCATCGGTCGTCAACTCTAAGCCCTCCTGGCCGGCGATATACTCGACCCGCTGGGCGATGTCTTCCGGTCCGATGCGGGTGAAATCGTACCGCTGGCAGCGGGAGAGGATGGTGGCGGGGACTTTCTGGATCTCGGTCGTAGCGAGGATGAAGATGACGTGGGCGGGCGGCTCTTCCAGCGTTTTCAGCAGGGCGTTGAAGGCCGCTGTGGACAGCATGTGTACCTCGTCGATGATGTATACCTTATAATGACAGGCACTGGGGGTGTAGGCTGTCTCGTCCCGCAGGTCGCGGATGTCGTCCACACCGTTGTTGGACGCGGCGTCCATCTCCACCACGTCGAGGATGCTACCGTTGTCGATGCCCCTGCAGATCTCGCACTCGCCGCAGGGGTCGCCGTTATGGGGGTGGAGGCAGTTGACCGCCTTGGCGAAAATCTTCGCGCAGGTGGTCTTGCCTGTGCCGCGCACGCCGGTGAACAGGTAGGCGTGGCCTACGCGGCCCGACGCCACCTGATTGCGCAGCGCCGTGACGATGCCGCGCTGTGCGACGACATCCTCAAACCGCTGGGGTCTCCATTTGCGGTATAATGCGCGATACATCGGTGCTTCCCTCCCGTCAGTAATAAAAAATCGGACAGCGCTGACGGGGGTTGACCCCCGCCTTGCGTAACTCGGCATACGGATGCAGGCTGACTGAAACGCACGGGGCGCGCCGCTTAAGGCTGCTTGGTTCCCCACCTGACCTGGTTCACTGCGGCTCCATCGTACAGGACCCGCATCCGTATGCCGAACCACGCAGCAGGCGCTGTCCGACAAGGCACACGATTTGTGTGCCTTAATATTGTACCACAGTTCGGTGAGGAATGCAAGAGGAAGCTAAGGCTGCTCCCATCCGGCCCGCAAAAGCTCCAGTGCGTGTGTTTCAAGCCGGGAAACGTAACTCCGGCTTATTTGGAGCAGCTTTGCCGTTTCCAGCTGGGTCAGCGGCGGCTGGCCAGCCAGACCGTACCTTAATAATATGAGTTTCCGCTCCCGGGCAGGCAGCCCCTCGATGAGGCGGCGCAGGCGCTGGGCATCGTCCTGTTTTTCGCAGCTGTCCTCCATGCAGAAGCCGTCCTGCAGCACATCGGCGAGGGTGAGGGCAGAGTCTTCCTTTCCGGCATCAAGAGTCTCCTGAAGCGAGAGGGTGGGGGCGTTCTTCCGCTCCCGCCGGAAGTGCATCCGGAGCTCGTTTGCTATCCTCACCCCAGCGAACGCCGGATGGAGAATCGGAACCATCTCCACCGCCCTCGGGGTCGTTGTCGTCCTCTTCCGGGTCTACCGGGAAGGTGGTCCAGTCGATTTCATCCTCCGGTGAACCGAAGAGCACCACATGCGCCACCTTGCCGTCCCACACCACCTTGCGCACCACCGTGCGGATGGCAGCGCGCTTCTGGGTCACGGTCATGTCGTCGATGTTGTCGTGGAACACGGTCAGCAGCTGCCGCATCAGGTCAAATTCCATCCCTGCCAGAACGCCTTCGTCCGTAAGGCTTTCCAATTCCCGGATGCGGGAACTCAGGGCGGCATCCTGTGCATTCAGTTCCTCGATGCGCTTTTTCAGGTGGACAGCAGCGGTGTTGTCGCCGAAATCGGCAAGAGAGTCGATCAAAGCGGTGATCTTCCGCTGCGTCTCGGCCTGCTCCTTGCGCAGGGTGGAAAGCTTGGTCTCAAACTCGGAGCGGTTGCCTGCGTGGGCGGACTTTGCCTTTTCCAGCTGCTTCATAAAGTCGCTGGAATGGTCGGCAAGGTGCTTGACCTGTTCGCAGATGGCGGCATCCAACAGATTGCCGTTGGCGTTGGACACGCTGCAAAGCTCCCGGCGGCTGCGCTCCTTCAGCTTGCACATATAGGGAAAGACCACCTGTCCGTCTGCCGTTTTGCGCCCGGTGACCTTGGGGTACATCCGGCTGCCGCAGGAGCACCACAGCAGACCGGTGAGCAGAGCTTCGTTGCCGCGGGATGCGTGGTAGGACTTGGATTTGTTCCGCTCCAGCGATTCCTGCACCCGAATCCATCGGTTCGAGGAGATGATGCCGGGATGCTCGCCCACCGAAACGATCCATTCGCTGATGGGATTGTAGACGGTGGCACGCCCCTTTTCCTGGTCGCTGCGGTTGTAGGCCAGCACGCCTCGCACACCGTCAAAATCGGACTCCGGGGCGAACAGTTCTGCCTCATTGTCCACAAAATACTGATAGGCGTCCTTGTCTGCAATCAGGTAGACAGGATTCTGCAAAATCGACTTGATGGAAAACCGGGTGAACGAACGCCCGGTTTTTGTTTTGATGCCCTGCCGCAGCAGCTCGGTCTCGGTCATGGTCAGGGAATCGTACTGCTCGTAGAGGTCGAAGATTTTGTAGATGATCTCTGCTTCGTCCGGCAGAAGCTTAAGCTTGCAGGCCTTTTTGGTCTTGCCGTCCACCGTGATGCTCTTGACGCTCTCGGAGGCGTAGCCCGTGGGGGTCGTGCCGCCTAGCCAGCGCCCGGTCTTTGCCAGCTCGTGCATATTGTCCCGGATGCGCTCCGCAATGGTCTCACGTTCCAGCTGACTGAACACCGACGCGATGTACATCATCGCGCGGCCCATGGGGCTGGAAGTATCAAAGCTTTCCCGGATGGACACAAAGTCGATGCCCAGCCGTCCAAGCTCTTCAATCAGGCTGGAAAAGTCGCTGATGTTGCGGCTGATGCGGTCCAGACGGTAGACCACAATGGCCTTGAATTTCCGTTCCTTGGCCGCAGTCATCATCTTTTTGAAATCCGGGCGGTTCAGGTTGCCGCCGGAAAAGCCCTCGTCCTCAAAGACAACGGCATGTTCCGCAGCGGCATCGCCGTAGTGAGTGCGGATATATTCGCGGCAGAGGTCGATCTGATTTCCGATACTTTCGCCCTTGCCGGTGTAGCGGGATTTGCGGGAATAGATGGCAATGGTGTCGGCAGTTTTGGCCATGAGATACTCCTTTCCTGTTGTCTGGCGGCCGTAGATGCGGCTATTGTAGCATGGCAGGCCATCTTTGTAAAGAAAAATAACGGTAGTCATATGCTGTCCAAGCGGCAGTACGAACTTGTTACAGGGCGCAGACAGAAAAATGACGTGATTGCATATCAGATTCGGCAGTCCTTCAAACCCGGAGAAATCACCACTGAAGAAGCCAACAAAGTAGGTTATGAGTTGGCGATGCGCTTTACAAAAGGCAAGTATGCTTTTCTGGTTGCTACGCACACCGACCGGGAGCATATTCACAATCACATTATCTATAACTCTACGGCTCTGGACTGCAGCCGTAAATTCCGGGACTTTTTGCTGTCGGGGTTGGCCGTGCAGCGGCTGAGTGACCTGATTTGCCTGGAACACAGCCTGTCTGTGATTGAAATAAAGCCCTACCGGGAGCGGCAGAAGCGGGTACTTTACCCGCCAAAAGAAAGCAACCGCGATCAATTGTGCGGTGTGATTGACAGCATCCTTGCGGACAAGCCGGGCAGTTACGAAGAATTTTTGAAAAAACTGGAACAGCAGGGATATGAGGTCAAGCGCGGAAAATTCACATCGGTGAAAGGTGTACGGCAAAAACGATTCATCCGGTTTCGGACTTTGGGGGCGGGATACAGTGAGGAAGAATTAAAAGCGGTCCTCGCCGGAGAAGCAGAGCATTGCCCGCGGAAAAAACATCCGGTGCAGGAACAGAAATTTCAGATGTTGGTGGATATTCAGGCAAAATTGGCTGAAGGAAAGGGAGACGGCTATGCGCGTTGGGCGAAGCGGTACAACCTGAAGGAGATGTCCAAGACGCTGATTTTTCTGCAGGAAAACAAAATCGGGAGCATGGATGAAATAGAAGAACAGGTGCGTGCTGCAACGATGCGCTATCACGAACTGGGCGACTCCATCAAAGCTGCGGAAGCGCGGATGGCAGAAATTGCGGTAATGAAAACGCACATTATCAACTATGCCAAAACAAGGTCCATCTATGAGGCCTATCGGAAAGCAGGATACAGCAAGCGATTCTTGGAAGCAAATCGGGAGAGCATTGCGTTGCACAAGGCGGCCAAAGCGGCTTTCGATGAGGCTGGGCTGAAAAAACTTCCGAAGGTAAAAGAACTGAGCATCGAATATGTTGAGCTTCTGAAAAAGAAAAAAGCAGAATATCCGAGCTATCGGAAAGCACGAGAGAGGATGCAGGAGCTGATGAAGGCACAGAAAAGCGTAGAAATGTTTTTTGCAGACAACAGGAGCGAACAGGAACAGCAGCAGACCCGATAAAACGGAAGTCACCGAGGATTCGATCCCAATCCGTTTTGGGAAAGAATCCTCGGTGGCTTTTTTAGTTTATATAGCAGCGGTCCTGCGTGACGAGCCAATCCTCACATAACCGCTGCGCTTCGTCCTTTGAGCGGCAGGTGCAGTTGAAAAGTCTGCCGTGCAAAGAACAATATGTGTAGTGCACCTTTGGGATGCCATCGGAATCTCTGAAATTGACACAGCGTTCTTCACCGGGCAGCAGGTAGATTGAATCCACATTCGGCAGCTCCTTTTATTCTTGTTTGATGTGCATTGCACAACGTTGCTATTGTAGCATGCCCGGTTCAAAAAGGCCATTGATGATTTGAACAAAGAAATGCTCTAAAATTTTCTGTCCGAAACAAACACTAATAGAGTTAAACAAACGCCAAATGATTGTGTATAAAGAAATACACGGCCTTTATTCTAGTGGTGTGTAACTAACGCCAATAGAATGCGAGGATGTTATGAAAACACTTTTAGGCCAATGAATCAGAGAACAACGCAGGAAAAAAGGCTGGACAATGGATAAACTGGCCGAGAAAGCAGATCTGTCTGTAAACTATGTGGGTGATTTGGAACGTGGGGTGAAGGCGCCAAGCCTGGACACTTTCATCCGGATCGTTGAAACATTGGATGTTCCCGCAGATGTGCTGATCCGGGACTCCGCAGCCCCAGCATCTTATGTGGCGGATGATGAGCTGAACCGGAAGTTGAGCCGTCTTACACCGGGGCAGAAGAAAGCCGCAACCGATATTTTGAACGCATATATCGATAACATACCGTACATCAAAGAAAAGTAAACAAATCATAGCGGGTGCTGACAAAATCATTGTCGGCACTTTTTTTAAGTGGGTCTGCGCCCGGCGGATATATCACTGGACCATGAACTCCATCAAAAAAGCGTTCGGAACGAACGCGCAGCCTGCATCGGTACGATGCAGATCACAAAGGGTTTGGGAATTCCCAACAAGCATTTTGCGAAGCAAAAATGGCGTTTGTATAGACAGACGCCCTGCTTGCCGCAACAATGTCGCTGTAGTCTTTGGTATTCTTTCATTGATTTTAACTGATTACAAGTGTAAAATATATATGATGATATCATAATGGATTTTTGTACTTGCTTAATACAAAGACATCGGTTATTCACGGATTTCAGGAGGTTCCCCGGTATGATATGCCCTTTGGACAGTTCTTATAAGGCTTCTCTGACACGAGAGCAGTTTCTGTTCCACGAAATGCGTATTGTCGCTAAATTTATGGTAGATGGAAAAAATGAATCAGAAATAACGGACATAATTACAAAAGATAACCTCTTTCAGTACCCAACTGAACGTATGACAGTTGGTATGGTACGGGCGTGCTATCGACGGCTGAATCTTTTGAGCAGTGAACGACTGATTCGGAATGTTGCAGAGCATCCAGTTGAAGAGGCAAAACAAATTTGTCTTTATGCGATTATGAAAGATAATAGGCTTGTCTGGGATTTTATGGTAACAGTTATTGGGGAAAAATATCGAAACCAGGATTTCAGCTATGGAAAACTTGATCTGACAAGCTTTTTCACAAGACTACAGGAACAGAATGAAGCCATCGCGGGTTGGGGTGAATCTACAGTTAAAAAGTTAAAATCGGTTCTGAACCGAATTTTAAGGGAAAATGATTACCTGAATGATATAAAAGCAGATCATTTGAATCCAATTTGGCTTTATCCTGAACTGGAAAATGTGATTCGTACAAATGGGGATCAGGTGGCATTGGCAGCATTTAACCGTTTGGAGTGAGGAAACTTTGATGGGTGACATACAAAAACGTCTTGATAAGGTTCGGCAGATGATTCAGAGTCAGGACTTTCTGGAAGGAAAAGGTCTTAGCAATGAAGTGAATATTCGTATCCTCTGCTATGAACCGAGAGATGAAATGGCGGTTCGACATTTCATTGAACAGCTATCTACAGATATGACACTGGGCTGTCAGTTGCGGATCTGTAATTTATATCAAATCTTCCTAGGGATTTGTGAAGGCATGGATATTTTAGATGCAATCCCCGATATGGAAGAAGAGGACGGCCATGATTATCTGTTGGAACAGCTTCAATCGACAATTGGAGTCGATGAAATTGTACAGAAAATTCAGAGTGAACCGTTCCAACCGGGAGAAGTGCTGGTTCTTACTGGCGTTGGAGAAGCGTTTCCATTTATGCGAATTCATACGTTACTGGAGGCATCATTGTTTGCAGAGAGGCCGGTGCTTGTGTTTTACCCGGGAACATTTAACGACCAGCAGTTGCGGCTGTTCAACTGTCTGAAGCCGAACAATTACTATCGTGCATTTAACGTTGTGTGAAGGGGGAAATAGAGCTTTGGTTATACAGAATATGTTTGTAGAAGATATCAACCGTAAAATTAACGGTGTTGTCAAGGTTGACGAGGACGAGAACAAAGTCCTGGAACAGGAACTGAACGAGTACGTTATTACACGAGAGCTGAAGCGGCATTTTGCAGACTTTTTCAATACCTATGCAGAAGCATTTGACGAACCAACGGCAGATACAGGAGTCTGGATCTCCGGCTTTTTTGGCAGCGGTAAATCTCACTTCTTGAAAATGTTGTCATACTTGTTGGAAAACAAAGAGGTTAATGGCATTCGTACGGTGGAGCGCTTCCGCAAGAAATTTGAGGATGACCCTGGAACCTTTATGCAGGTGGATCGTGCAACCAAAGGTGAAACCGAGACGATTCTGTTTAATATCGATTATGAAGGCTCTATCAATAAGGACAAAACAGCCGTTTTACGTGTTTTTGCTAAGGTGTTCTATAATCATCTGGGATTCTTTGGCAGCAATCTCAAAGTTGCTATGCTGGAGCAGTACATTACGCAGCAGGACAAAATGGATGAATTTTGCCGTCTGATTGAAGAAAAGAAGGGCAAACCTTGGACTGAAGTGCGGAAAGCATTTGCATTTAATGGAAAATTCATTAAGCCTGCACTGGCGGAAGCATTGGATATCAGTGAAGAGGATGCAAACAACTGGTTTAACGATAAGAGTGCAACGGAACTCTCTGTTTCACAGCTTGTAGAAGACATCAATGCATACGTCAGCACAAAACCTGCAAACTTCCGCCTTCTGTTCATGGTGGACGAGGCGGGGCAGTATGTTGGCACGGACACGGATATGCTGCTGAATCTGCAGTCTTTGGTGGAAAAAATCGGCAGCGAATGCAGAGGAAAAGTCTGGGTGGTCTGCACCGGACAGGAAGCTATTGATGAGATTATCAAAGTACGAGCAGATGAATTTTCTCGAATTCAGGCTCGTTTCAAAACTCGTCTGAGCCTTTCTTCTTCTTCCGTAGACGGAGTAATTCAGAAGCGTATTCTGAAAAAGACTCCGGAAGCAGAAAGAACGCTGGATGCGGTCTATGAGAAAGAAAGCTCCGGGATGCGCAACTTGTTCAGCTTTACAAATGCAATGCCGGACATCAAGGGCTTCTCTGGTCCGGCACAATTTGCAGAGGACTTTCCGTTCGTTCCATACCAGTTTCTCATCATGCAGAAAATTTTTGTGGAGATCCGCAAACACGGCAATGCAGGTAAACACTTCTCCGGCGGCGAGCGTTCCATGCTGAGCGGATTTCAGGAAGCAGCACAAAAAGTGGAAAAGCAGAACGAGTTTGCGTTGGTGCCGCTGTTCCGCTTCTATGATACTGTACATTCTTTCTTGGATGGTTCCATTCGCAATGTGATTGATCGCTGCAGCAAAGCCGTAGAAAATCACGATGGTCTGGAGCCGATGGATGTGGATGTTCTGAAGCTTCTCTATCTCATTCGATATGTCAACGAGGACATGCCGGCCAATCTGGACAACCTTGTGATTTTGATGGCAGACGACATCCGTCTGGAAAAGGTCGCGATGCGCAAAAAGCTGCGCGGCAGTTTGGATCGACTGATTGGGCAGAATTACATCGGACATACTGGTGATACCTACAACTTCCTGACGGATGAAGAGCAGGACATCCAGAAAGAAATCAACCTTACACAGGTGGATACGGGCGCTATTGTTGGGGGTATAGCAAAGATTATTTTTGGCATAATTTATGATGCAAAAAAGTTCCGTTACGGCAAGTGTGACTTCCCGTTTGATCAGATGGTGGATAACACTATGTACGGCATCGCCACAGGCGGCATGCGCCTGCGCTTTTTGACGGCAGCTTCTGATGCAACGGAAAAAACGGAATTCCGCCTGATGAACAGCTCCAAAGGCAGTGAAGCCATTGTGGTTTTGGGCGATACACCGTATTATGAATCGCTGGAAGCATCCATGAAGATCCGCAAATATGTCAAACAGCGGAATGTCAGCCAGATGCCCAAGAGTGCTCAGGATATTATCCGCGGCCAACAGGAAGAAGCAACCAAGTATGAAGCCGAAGCCAGCAAAGCTCTGGTAGAGGCTATTGAAAACGCAAAATTTTACGCCGATGGTGAACATCTGGACATTAAGAGCGGCAATGCTAAGGCCAAAATTGACCAGACGATGGAGTATCTGGTCTCGCATGTTTACAGCAAGTTGGACCTGATTGGGAAAAACGCAGATACCGATGCCGAAATTATGGCGGTGCTTTCTGGTGCAGATGTCGTTTTTGCAGAAGCTGATCCCAACCGAGATGCGGAAGCAGCTGTGGAAGAATATCTTGAAATGCAGGCGATGAAGCATTTGCCTACTTCGATGGCGGATGTACAGAGCAAGTTCAGCAGTATACCCTATGGCTGGAAGGAAATCGACATTGCTTATGTGATGGCGCGTTTGATCGTGAACCAGAAGGTGACAATCAAATATGCAGGCACTACCATCCAGCCGGATAACGCCAAATTACCTGACATGCTCCGCAAAAAGAGTGAGGTGGGTAAAACGTCCATTAGCAAGCGCGTGGTGGTATCGGCAACCAAAATGAAGGCTGTGCGGGGCCTTCTGCGGGATTATTTCGATGTCATGGATGTTCCTGCGGACGAAGATGGTTTGGTTAAATTTATTGCCGATGAGTTCGGAAACCAGCTGCAGCATTATAACGAACTGAACGAGAAGTACGATGATACCCACAAGTATCCGGATCAGACAATAGTGCACAACGCTATTACTGCAACGCAGGAAGTGTTGAACCAGAAGAAGGACAACATCGCGCTGATCGACTATCTGCTCAAGAAAGGGGACGACCTCTTTGATCAGAAGGATGCCATGGGTAATGTAGAGACCTTCTTCAAGAGTCAGGTCGGCACCTTTGATGATGCTGCACGGCTGGAACACGAGATGCAGGCGGATCTGGACCGCATTGCGCAGGATGCGGCGGCATACGAGGCCCTGAACAAGATTCGGCTTATCATCACAGTGCCATCTTTTGGGCAGAAGTTCAACTATAAGCGCATTCCGGAGCTGAATGGGTTGATGCAAACGGTGCGTACAGCCCATGACCAGATGCTGGATGAAAAACGCGCTGAGATTCTAGAAACTGTACGTCAGTGTATGGAAGCCACCCACACCGCCGCCGACGGCGATCCCAAGGCGATGGACATTATCCGCAAATCTGACACCTACTTTGACGGGTACAAGACGAAGATCAACGAGTGCAAGAGCATTGCACTGCTGGACGGTATGATTATCCCGCTGAGCAAGTACAAGGATGATGCTGTTAGCAGCATTGAGATTGCACTGATGCCACCAGCACCAAAGCCGGCCGCAGAAAAGAAGGATGTTGTTACTCCGGCACCAAGGCAGAAAAAGGTGAAATCTTACAGCCGCCAGATTCTTTTCCCTGCCAAGACCCTGCGGGATGATGCGGATATCGATGCCTATGTGGAGAAGATTCGCTGCCAGCTTCAGAATCTACTGGACGGCTGCGACGAGATCAAGTTGAACTAAATGGATATGTCGAATATGATTGAAATTTTCGCTGCAATTATAGGTGTTGTTGTGGGTTGGGCGCTTAACGAAATCACGGATTCGCTTCATAAAAAGCCAAAGCTGTGCTTCCGAATGGTGTCAACCCCTACAAATGAATTGACGGACAAAGAGTATCGCACAAAAACTAGCTTGTCAGAGTCTGGAATTGAGGTGTTTAATATTGGCGAAAAGCCTGTAATCCTCAATGATTTCACTCTCACATACAGAGATAAAATACTTGTTGACTGTTTTATCGAAGACTCTCAGCAAGTAATTGCACCATATCAGAGCGTAATCTACACGCTGACTGAACAGGAAGCTGATGCGCTGCAATGGCACTGCAATCAGGCGCATTTTAAAACCTGCGATGTTGAAGCGCATGGTATTGATGGAAAGCAAATCAAATCTACGCTTTCAGTGCCGCTTTTTTACATTCGTTCAAATCTACACGCAGCGATGCCATCAAAATAGCAAGGATTAATAAAATGCGAGTTTTGGCATGTAAAGTCTTACCTTTCCCTTGGTACAAAAGGCTTAATGTCGTAGTATCATAAAAACGCTATCCTCTATGCAATTAATAACTCTAAAGTGAAATCAAGCTGAATTACAGCGGGAGAAAAAGATGGTGGAGAATGTTATCCCAAAAGTTTTTATATCGTATTCATGGACTAAGAGCGATTTGGTTCTCCAAGTTGCTAACAGACTAATGTCGCATGGCGTCGAGGTTGTTCTTGACAAATGGGATTTAAAAGAAGGACAAGATAAATACGTCTTCATGGAGCAGTGCGTTAATAATTCTGATATAACGAAGGTTTTGATTTTCTGTGATAAAACGTATACGGAAAAAGCCAACAATCGGACGGGTGGTGTTGGCGATGAAACGGTTATTATTTCAAGCGAAGTGTATGGAAAAGTAACTCAAGAAAAGTTCATTCCGATTATAACGGAGCGAGATGAAGAAGGAAAGGAGTATGTTCCTGCATATATAAAAGCAAGAATCTACATAGACTTTTCAAATTCGGACATATTTGAAGAAGAGTATGAGAAACTGGTTCGGAATATTTACAATAAACCATTATATAGAAAGCCAAAACTAGGAAAACAGCCTGAATGGCTTGATGAAGAAAAGAGTGATTTGTTTCCTCTGACTGATCTGATTCGTCAAATAAAAGGTGCAACAAGCGATAAAAAGAAGCATAGTTGTGCAAATAGGTTCATCGATGCGTATATTGAAGCGTTAAAATCTTATTACAAGTCAATAAAAAATGCTGGAGAAGAAGTCTATAACCAATTTTTGGAGACAAAGAGTATCAGAGACATTTTTTTAGACTTTTTACCAGCACTTGATGAGGCTGAAATTTCAATTTCAGAAGTAATCTGCCCTGCTCTCGAAAAAATGTACAATGAATTGACCAGTGCTTATGGGTTTGAATCTGGTTCCTGTCAAGCGTCTGATTGGGATTATGAGGTATATCATATCTTTATATGGGAATTATTCATTGCAATCATTGCTTATTTACGTCATGTTGGGGAATATGCAGAAATCAATACTATGATAACATATACGTATTTTTTAAGAAACAGCTGTTTGGATCGGAACGTCACAGAGAAGAACTACTGTGTGTTTCGGCATTACAGTAGTTTGATAGAAGAAAACTATAAACCTCAAACACAATATGCACGAAAATATACTTTATTGGGAGACACTATTTGCTCACAACGAGAAAAGCTGCCGATATATTCCTCTGAGGCACTTGCAGAAGCTGATTTGTTTTTGTACCAGATTCGAAACGCTTTTCAACTAATACAATCGGAAAAAGCGTGGGTTGCTCCATATTGGTTTCCTAATCTATATGTTTATGCAAAAAAGAATCCGACAGAGTGGACGAAAATCAAGTCAAGAAAGTACTGTAAAAAAATGTTTGATCTCTTTGATGTTCAAACTATAGAAGAATTAAAGAAAATACTGTCCAAATGTGTTAGTGATAAAAATGCGCAGATGCGATATTCTGGATGCTGGGAATCCGCACCAGCAATTTTGGATGTTGTTAAACTTGAAGAAATTGGCTCGTTGAATTAAGGAGAACCATCATGGATAAAAACGCCATCAAGAAATATGCGGTCTGGGCGCGGAAAGAACTGATCTCCCGCGTGGCGCAGAAAGCCCAGCAGTACGGCATTACGGAAACGGAAATGGTGGATGCCAATGCGGACAGCGTCAACGGCAAAGTGTTGTCTGCAGAAGAGATGCAGCAGCGCAGGGCGCTGATCGCACAGATCAATGAAAAAGGCTACCAGCAGGTCATGGAAGAGGTGGCGTATACATGGTTCAACCGCTTCTCGGCACTGCGGTTCATGGAGGTCAACGGCTATTTGCCCAGCCATGTGCGCGTGTTTACGGATGAAAACAATGCGTTTAAGCCCCAGATTCTGGCCGAAGCCCTGCATCTGGAATTGGATAAGCTGGATAAGGACAAGGTTTACGCCCTGAAAGAGACCGAGCAGACCGAAGAACTGTACAAATACCTGCTCATCGTGCAATGCAACGCGCTGAACAGCATTCTGCCCGGAATGTTCCAGACCATTGCGGACTACACGGAACTGCTTCTGCCGGACAACCTGCTCCGGGAGGGCAGCGTCATCGAGCAGATGATCTCCCAGATCCCGGAGGACAACTGGCAGGATGCCGTCCAGATCATTGGATGGCTGTATCAGTACTACAACAGCGAGAAAAAGGACGACGTGTTTGCCGCCCTCAAGAAAAATGTCAAGATCACCAAGGAGAATATCCCGGCGGCGACCCAGCTGTTTACCCCAGACTGGATCGTTCGTTATATGGTGGAAAACAGCCTTGGACGCCTGTGGGTGGAGGGTCACCCGGACGCAAAAGCACAGCTGCTGCCCACGTCGGAGGAGCAAGCGGCCTATACTGCCGGAAGTCGTGACCCGGAGGACACCAAGTGGCACTATTATCTGGAGGAAGCCCAGCAGGAGCCGCAGGTACAGGCCCAACTGTCCGAGATCCGCAAACAGTATGCCGACCTGACCCCGGAACAGATCAAGGTCATCGACCCTTGCTGCGGCAGCGGCCATATTCTGGCGTATCTGTTCGATGTACTGATGCAGATCTACGAGAACTACGGCTACACGTCCCGCGATGCCGTGACCAGCATTTTGCAGAACAACCTCTATGGTCTGGATATTGACGACCGCGCCGCCCAGCTGGCCTATTTTGCGGTGATGATGAAGGCCCGCCGGTACGACCGCCGATTTTTCAGCCACACCACCCAGCCTCATGTGTATGCCATTGAGGAGAGCAACCGCATCGAAAAGCCGGATGTGGAGTATTTCTGCAACGGCAAGCTGGAATTGAAAGATGCTATGCAAACTATCCTCGCCCAGCTGTATGATGCCAAGGAGTATGGCTCCATCCTCACCATCACCCCGCAGGACTGGGATGCCCTCTATGCCCGGTTTGACGAGGTGGCAGACGAGTCCTCGTTCCATCGGGAAAATATTCTCAAACATCTGCTTCCTTTGGTGCAGGTGGCGCAGACGTTGGCACAGAAATACGATGTGGTCGTCACAAATCCGCCATACCGAAGAACCACGGATGTTGAGATTACTATACAGGATTATGTAAAAGAAACCTACCCGGATTCCTATTCAGACTTGAGCACAGTATTTATGGAACGGTGCGTTAATTTCTCAAATCCTAATGGATATATTTCCATGATTAACATTCCCGTGTGGATGTCAATTGCAAGTTATGCCAATCTCAGAAAAAAACTTATAAACAACTACATACTTTTTAATATGCTACATCTTGGACGAGGTGTGTTTGGCTCTGATTTTGGAACGACAGCTTTTGTGTTTCAAAACAATTGGATAGAACATTATAATGGAACCTATAAACGGCTGTTTGAAAAGCAGGGGGCTGTTGAGAGCGAAAGCATTAAACATCAAAGATTTTCAAAGAACAAATGCAAAACATATACCACGGATCAATCGCTTTACAGAATGTTGCCGAATACACTTATTGCATATAATGCATCACAACCTTTTGTAGATGCGTTTTTAACAGGAAAAAACATAAGCACCTACGCAAAGGTGTTTGAAGGATTAAAAACTCGTGATAAAGAACGATTTTTGAGGCTTTGGTTTGAAGTAAGTGATTGCAAATGGAAACCCTATGCCAAAGGTGGCTTATTTAGAAGATGGTATGGAAATACTGATTATGTCGTAAAATGGGGAGAGGCTGGTGACGAAATTAGAAATTTCAAAAAATCGAGTGGCGCAAATTTTCAAGACTATTTCAAGCCGGAAATCACCTATTCCGCAATGACTATGTCACAGTTTACTGGCAGATATATAAATCATCAATTATTTGGCGGTGGTGGCGGTGGTATAGTACCAACTCAACATTTGATGTACCTTTTAGCTTTCGTAAACTCCAAAGTTTTTGACTATATTATTATGCCCATGAAATCTACTGTAAACTTTGAAGTTGGACAAATCGGGAGTATTCCTGTAGTTTTTCGAAATGAAACAACAACTAATCGTGTTGAAACGCTCGCAAAATATAACGTAGATTTATCAAAAGTGGAGTGGGATTTCTTCGAGTATTCTTGGGACTTTACCCGCCACCCCTTTATCAAGGCCATTACCAAATACCCCAACAGGATGGATATTGGAAATATTTACCTTGCTGAGTGCTATGACATTTGGGCTGGTGAATGCGAAGAACGCTTTGCCCGGCTGAAAGCCAACGAGGAAGAGCTGAACCGCGTTTTTATTGATATTTACGGCTTGCAGGATGAGCTGACCCCAGAAGTAGAAGATAAGGATGTGACCGTGCGCAAAGCGGACCTTGGCCGGGATGTGCGCTCCTTTATCTCCTACGCTGTGGGCTGTATGTTTGGCCGCTACTCTCCCACCTATGATGGTCTTGCGTATGCAGGCGGTGTGTGGGATAATGAGAAGTACAATCTCTACCAGCCAGATGCAGACGGCATTATTCCCATCTGCGATGACGAATACTTTGAAGATGACCTGATGGGCCGTTTTGTGGAGTTTGTGCGGGTGGTATATGGTGACAGCTCACTGGAAGATAATCTGCGCTTTATTGCAAATGCACTGGGCGGCAAAGGACAGCCGAAGGAGGTCATCCGCAACTACTTCCTGAACGATTTCTACGCCGACCACTGCAAAATTTACCAGAAGCGCCCCATCTACTGGCTGTTTGACAGCGGAAAAAAGAACGGCTTCAAGTGTCTGATTTATTTGCATCGCTACCAGCCGGACACCATCGCCCGTATCCGCACGGATTATGTGCATGAGCAGCAGGCGCGGTATGATACGACGGAAAAAGAGCTGGAACAACGTGTAGCAAAGGCTTCGGGCAGTGAGCGTGTGAAACTGAGCAACCAGTGGAAGAAGATCCATGCGCAGGCTCAGGAAATCCATGAGTATGAAGAAAAAATCCACAGTTTGGCCGACCGGATGATTAAGCTTGATCTGGACGATGGTGTGAAGCATAACTATGAGATCTTTAAGGACGTGTTGGCGAAAATCAAGTAAAAAGCATAGCAATAATGGCTAAAGAAGAATTTAAGATGGTGACAAAATGAAATATTTTGACACGGCAAAGCGTTGGTACGAAAAATCTTTATTGGAAGAAAATCCTGTGGATAGATTTCAATGTCTATGGATTGCATTTAATGCACTGTACGGCGATCAACTTGGAAAATTTGAAACCTACCAAATTATAAATTTTGTGAGAGAGCATTATTCTTCTTCGCAAGATAAAGTTTTAGAGTATAAACAGTACTTTGAGGAACCAATTCCAAATTTACGAATCCTTTATAGTGCAAGTCCTAAAGACACCAGGTCACAAATTGCAATTTTAGAAAGAAATTATGAGGATAATGAGGAAAAAATAAAAGCACTCTTATTATGCGTATATCAGGTGCATAGAAATATTTTTTGCCCGGAAGGTTCTTTTGCAACGCAGCGCTACTCGGAGGAGGAAATCATTGCATACGCTTCGAAGGCTTTGGAAATATATCTAAAAGATTTCTTTGAGCACTATACTGATCCTATCAATTCTCGGATTTTGCAATATATAGATGTCCTGATTGATCCGAATAGTGGAAACTTGCCGACTGTTCGAGGAAAACGACGCACCGTAGCGGAGATAAGTGACTTTATAAAAAGCTATAAGGGGCATTTGCCATTGCTCTATCGCTATTCGCCAGCAGATTATTACAATGTATCAGCACTTTTAGACGGCAGTGTCTATTTGGTATCCGCGGCTCACATGAACGATTTCTGGGAAGGAAAGGTTGTGGACAGCACAAATCCCAATATTGACTTGGTAGAAACGCTGAAAAAGAATCAGGAAGAGATATATCTGAAAAGCTTTTCTTCGGACAGGAACAGTTCTGTGATGTGGCAGAAGTACGCAGGGAATTATACAGGTCTTTGTGTTACATATAATTTTAATAATGTACAAAATGACGCGATTTTAAGCAATCTTTATCCCGTGCAATATTCTAATATTCCATTTAACTGTAATAGTGAAGCTTTATTAGACAATAATCCATATTTGTATCTTAAAAAAAGCAAAGAATGGGCGGACGAAAAGGAGTGGCGGCTTATCTATAAGCCATCGTATTTCACGGATAATCAAATTCATAATAAGTTGGACTTGAAGGAATGTATTGAAGCTGTGTACTTCGGAATCGGAATGGATTCATCACTTCAAAGACACATTATGACTGAAATGAGAAAAAGAAATGTGTTTCGAAGTGTTCGTTTCTATTGTATGAATGGCACGCCCATCGCACCAAGTCAGGAATAAGGAAACATACTAAACGAAGGGTTCATGAACGTGGAAACAGATAAAATTGTACTAGACCTCAACCGCCGGTTTGCGGTACCGCTGCCGGAATTTTATGAGCGCCGGATCATCTTCTGGCACGATGAAGAAAAGGAGTATGCGGACAAGCTGGATGAGATCCGGCTTGAAAATGCTAAGCTGGTTGCACTGACCGGCAGTAATACCTTTGCGGTCAAAAAAATGCTGTCGGTGGATGACCTGACGAGCAACTATGTTGTCTACTGTCCCATTTCCTACGAGCGGCAGGAGGATGACTGGCTGTTGGATATTGAACTATACAGCGAAAGCTACCGGACGGATGCTGTTTCCAACTGGATGCAGGAACTGGATATCTTGGACAATCCCTCTATGCGCAAACTGGTGAAGCACTACCGGAAGTTTTTTGGTGCACAGGCTCGTCGTGCCAAAATCATGGCACAGGATAAGATCCCTGCCACTCCGGCACAGCTGCACATGGCCGTGATGGCGGCACTCTGCGGTATGAAAAAAGCACAGCCCAATGAAATTTTGCTGAACGTGCTTCGTGGTGGGTTGGATAAAGCGCAGAATCCAATCTATCAGAGTTTTGTGGATTATAGTGCGGAAGAAGCTTTCTGGGCAATGGTTCGGCAGGGCTGTGGCTATGCAGAGGAAGAGCCGGATCTTGGGCAGCTGGCAATTCATCTTCTGTTGACAGCTTCTACGCGCACACTGCGCCCGGAATTTCTGGCAGGGTTGGAAAAGTTCCTTTCCATTCCGCATCAGGCGTACTGCTACGAGCTGGTGTCGGAGTGGCTGCACAGTGATGATCTGCAGCAGCTTTATGATGTGGCCCGCTATGTGGAAGATGAAGCACATCTGCCGCAGAGGCTGGAAAAACTGACGGTTGATGATCTGGCGACAACGGAGTGTTTCCCGTGCATCAACGAGATCATCCTGAGCAAGCTGATGACGGAAATCAGTGACCATATCATTGATGTGGATGTGATCACAAAGACGGTGGAAAAACGTCGCACCTGTGTCTGGTACGAGTACTTCCGCAATTTCTACGAGGGTCTGTTGCAAGTGGCCAACATGCAGGAGTTCTTCAAAGAGCACTCCGCAGGGTTCCATACCCCGGACGCAAAGCAGGTCTGGAAAGAATATGCGGAGGACTATTACAGGATGGACACCTATTATCGACTGTTCCATCTGAGCTTCCAGAGAAGTCTGGAAACCTCCAATATCAAACTGAACGACCTGTTCAAGCATGTTGTAGATAAGGTAGAGGGGCTGTACTCCTACTGGTTTCTGGGAGGCCTCGGCAAAAACTGGTCGGATGTATGTGCTGATGAGATGGCAGAGCATGGCCGCGTATTGGAAATTCCGCAGCAGTCGGATTTCTACAATGAGCACATCCGTCCGGCAGACAGCCGCGTGTTCGTGATCATCTCGGATGCTATGCGCTACGAGGTGGCGGCATCACTGGCAGATGAACTGCGCAGAGAAACGCAGAGCAATGTGAAACTCGGCAGTATGCAGAGCATCTTCCCGTCTATCACGAAATTTGGCATGGCGGCACTGCTCCCACATAAGGCGTTGACGGCTGAACTGAAAAATGAGGTACTGAATGTTCTGGCCGATGGGCAGTCTACCGCAAGCACGAACCGGGATAAGGTCCTGAAAGGTGTAAATCCGGCCAGCGTGGCGTTGCAGTATAAGAACATCATCGGGATGAAACGTGCAGAGCGTGCGGCACTGGTCAAGGGTATGGATGTAGTCTATATCTACCATGATACCATTGACGAAGCAAGCCATACATCGGACACCTCTGTGTTCCCAGCATGCGATAGGGCTATCAGTGAACTGAAGAATATGGTACGCATTATCGTCAATGACTTCGGCGGGGCGAACATTCTGATTACGGCAGATCATGGCTTCCTGTACACTTACAGTCCGCTGACCGAGGATGACAAAGTGGATAAAACCAGCTTCCATGATATGGAAGTGGAATATGGCAGACGCTATGCAATCATGCAGAAGGAGGTGAATCCGCAGTATTTGCTTCCTGTAAAATTCATGGACGGAAAAACGGAATACGCTGGATTTGCTCCACGGGAAGGTATTCGCATCAAGATGAATGGTGGCGGGCTGAATTTTGTGCATGGCGGTATCAGCCTGCAGGAAATGACGGTTCCAGTGATCGAATATCATTATCTGCGCAACGGCTCTATGGAATATCGGCGCAATAAGCAGAAGTATGATACACTCCCCGTAACAGTGAGTTTGCTTTCTTCCAGTCGGAAGATCAGCAATATGATCTTTTCACTGGATTTCTACCAGAAAGATGCGGTAAGTGCAAACCGTGAGGCTGCTACTTATCTGGTGTGGTTTACGGATGAATACGGAAAGCCTATCAGCGATGCCCAGAAGATCATTGCGGACAAAACCAGTGAGAACGGCGCAGATCGTACGTTCCATTGCAACTTCAACCTCAAATCGATGAAGTTCAGCAATACAGCAACCTATTATCTGGTGATTGCGGATGAGCAGGGTCAGCAGATGCAGCAGCGGGAACAGTTCCAGATCGATATTGCATTTGCGATTGATGAATTCGACTTTTTTAACTGATGGGAGCAGGAGGACTATAAATGGAGCCGAATGCGGAAAATAGCTGCCGTCGAGACGCAATCAAGGAAAAATTACGGCAGAATTTTGATGGAAAGATCGTTCGCAAGGATCTGACTAAAAAGATCAAGGAGGGTGCGAATGTCCCGGTTTATGTGTTGGAGTTTTTATTAGGCCAGTACTGTAGTTCGGATGACGAAGCTATTATTGAAAAAGGCGTGCAGAATGTAAAGCACATTCTGGCGGACAACTTTGTTCGTCCGGATGAGGCACAGAAAATTCTGTCACAGCTGCGAAAAAAGGGAAGCCATACTGTTATTGATATGATCACGGTCAATCTTGACATTAAGAAGAACTGCTTCTTTGCCAGTTTCTCTAATTTGGGATTGGACAAGGTGCCCATTGCGGATGAATATCCGGAAAAATATGATCGGCTGCTCTGCGGAGGCATCTGGTGCATTATACAGCTGGATTATGAAGTAGAGGGTGACAATAATTTTGGCCTTGTTGATCTGGGCGGTGAACCGTTGCAGTCCAGCCAGAAAAAGCAGAAGGACCTTACTCCAATCAGCATCCGTAAACTAACACCGATCCAGATGCCGCATATCGATATCGACGAATTAAAGCGTGGCCGTAAAGCTTTTACAAAGGATGAGTGGCTGGATATCCTTCTGCGTTCTATCGGTATGGAACCGGACGAATTCACGGAAAGAGAAAAATGGCTCCTGCTCACACGAATGATTCCACTGGTGGAGAACAATTTCAACCTCTGTGAACTTGGTCCCCGCAGTACGGGAAAATCGCATCTTTATAAAGAAATCTCGCCCAACAGCATTTTGATTTCTGGTGGACAGACGACCATTGCAAACCTGTTCTACAATATGGGGCGCAAATCGGTTGGCTTGGTTGGTCTTTGGGACTGTGTGGCTTTTGATGAGGTTGCCGGAATCAAGTTCAAGGATAAAGACGGCATCCAGATCATGAAGGATTATATGGCATCTGGGTCTTTTGCCCGTGGTAAAGAAGAAAAGGTCGCTTCAGCTTCAATGGTCTTTGTGGGCAATATCAACCAGAGTGTAGATGTTCTATTAAAAACTTCTAGCCTGTTTGATCCGTTCCCTCCCGAAATGGGAACGGACACTGCATTTCTGGATCGTATCCATTGCTATTTGCCCGGCTGGGAGATCCCGAAATTTCGACCCGAACATTTTACGAATGACTATGGTTTCATCAGCGATTATCTGGCTGAGTTTATCCGGGAACTGCGGAAAGAACAGTATGGTGATGCGCTGGATCATTATTTCCGATTGGGCAAAAATTTGAATCAGCGTGATACCATTGCTGTACGGCGTATGGTGGATGGTTATCTGAAACTGATGTACCCAGATGGAGTGTTTGATAAATCTGAACTGGAAGAAGTTCTGCAGATTTCATTGGAGATGCGTCGCCGCGTAAAAGAACAGTTGAAAAAGCTGGGCGGGATGGAATTCTACGATGTGAATTTCTCCTATATCGACTTGGAAGACATGTCGGAGCATTATGTGTCGGTTCCTGAACAGGGCGGTGGCAAGTTGATTCCAGACGGTATGTGCAATCCAGGACAGGTCTACACAGTATCTAGCGGAAAAAGTGGCATGATTGGTGTATTCCGTTTGGAAAGTCAGATGTTGCCTGGTAGCGGAAAGTTTGAGCGCACAGGTCTTGGCAGTGACCGTGACTGCAAAGAGTCAACGAATACGGCGTTCAATTTCCTAAAAGCAAATGGAAAACGCATCAGCGGAGGCATCAGCACTGCATCTAAAGACTACATCATCAATTATCAGGATCTGCAAGGTATTGGCATGACAGGAAAATTAGCATTGCCTACGCTGATTGCGCTGTGCAGTATTGCGCTTGGACGGCCAACAGTCAGTACCCTTGCTGTTCTGGGTGAAATTAGTATCAGTGGTACAATTCTAAAGGTAGACGAGCTTGCAAACAGCTTGCAGGTATGTCTTGACAGCGGAGCAAAGAAAGTCCTGCTGCCGATTACAAGCGCCGCTGATCTTGGAACGGTGCCACCCGAATTGGTAGGAAGTTTTAATTTGATCTTCTATAGTAGCGCAGAGGATGCGGTATTCAAAGCACTGGGTGTAGAGTGAGAAGGGGACGTGCTATGAAAACAAACGATAGAAAAATTACAGATTTGATGTCTACGATCCATACTGGAAAAACGCAACTTCCTGACTTTCAAAGGGGATGGGTATGGGACGACAGTAGAATAAAAGCACTGATTGCAAGTATCACAAATGGATATCCTGTTGGCGCGGCAATGTTTCTGGAATACGGTAATGAGAGTATTCATTTCAAATCACGAGTCGTTGAAGGGGCACCTTCTGCAGACAAAGTAACACCAGATGAGCTGATTCTTGATGGACAGCAACGATTGACATCCGTTTACTCTTCGCTTTTTAGTGAGAAGGCTGTTAGGACAAAGACAGACAAAGGACAGGAAATAGAGCGATTTTATTATATTGATATGGTCAAAGCGGTTAACAGTACGATTGATCGAGTGGATTCTATTGTCTCTGTTCCGAAAGATCGAAAAATAACTTCAGATTTTGGCAGAAAAATTGAGTTGGATCTTTCTTCTGTTTCGCAGGAGTATGCACAGAACATGTTTCCTCTGAACATTATTTTAGATCCCAGTAAATACAGCAAGTGGCAGATGGATTATATGCAATATCATCAGTATGATCCGAATGCGGCAAAGTTGTATATGGATTTTCTGTCTAAAGTAATTGTTCCATTGGGGCAGTATACAATTCCAGTGATTACATTGGATAAAGATACACCCAAGGAGGCAGTTTGCCAGGTCTTTGAGAATGTAAATACTGGTGGAGTATCACTTACAGTTTTTGAATTAGTCACTGCGATTTTTGCAATGGATAATTTCGAACTGCGTAAGAACTGGGAAGAGAGAAAGAATAAATATTTTAATGATGAGATTCTTTCGGTGACCTCTGCAACGGATTTCCTTACAGCTTGCACATTACTGTCTTCGTATAAAAAAGAAGGAACCGTAAGTTGTAAGAAGAAAGATGTCTTGAATCTGACGCTGGCAGAGTATCAGCGGTATGCAGATGATTTGACAGATGGATTTGTAGAAGCAGAAAAAATTTTGCAGGAAGAACGGATCTTTTCCAGCAAGGACTTACCGTATACAACGCAATTGATTCCGCTTGCAGTTCTTTGTACACTGCTGGCAGAGCATAATCGCATTAAAACAACAAGCGTAAAAGACAAAATAAAGCAATGGTACTGGTGCGGCGTTTTTGGTGAAATGTATGGAAGTGCAAATGAAACGCGCTACGTATATGATGTAGTGGGAGTGATGGCGTGGCTAGAAGACGCTAGCAAAACGCCTAAAACGGTGCAGGAGTTTTATTTTAATCCAGTGCGTCTGTTATCTTTGCAGTCAAGATTGAGCGCGGCCTATAAAGGCATTATGGCACGGATCTTGAAAAATCAATGCAAAGATTTTATCAGTGGTCGTGAAATGGACTTTACGGTTTATAAAGCGGAGAGTATAGACATTCACCATATCTTCCCGCGAGATTATTGCGAGAAAAAAGGGCTGCCGCGCGCAAAATGGAATTCTGTCGTGAACAAGACACCTATCACGTATTCTACTAACCGTGAAATTGGTGGAGTGGCGCCAAGCCAGTACTTGACTAAAATTGAAAAGAAAGGTCAGGTTTCACCGAGTGTATTGGATGGCTATCTTCGGACGCATCTAATCGATACAGGAGATATCCGCGCAGATCGATTTGATGATTTCTTTATCAAACGTTCGACCGCCATTTTGAATGAAATTGAGAAAGCTACAGGAAAGACTGTTTCTGGCCGAGACAGTGATCTTGTAATTCAGGATTTTGGTGGAGCACTATTATAATTCACTAAAACAGGGCGTATCTGAATTTTAGGAGGGCCATCATGGAACCATCAAAAGCAACCAGTGTCAACAGCCGTGCGGAAGAACTGTTTGTTCAGTTGTTCTGTGAGGCGTTTGGCCCGGAAAAGACGGAAAATCTACAAGTGTAATATCCTTGTGTGGATATTTACGGTCGGCATCGCTACATCGACTTTGCGCTGGAATCGCCTGAATCTAAAATCGCAATCGAGATTGACGGTGAGACCTACCACAACCCCAGCAAGGTGTCCGAAAACAAATACGCTGATGACATTCTGAAGCAGAACAGTCTGATCTATGACAACTGGAAAGTATATCGTTGGATTTACAGCCAGCTTGAAAAACAGCCGGAAAAGTTAAAGACGAGCTGATTACTTTCTTGGGCAGCAGTCCCATGTTCAAGGCTTTTGAAGCAGATCTTCCGGTTCAGATGGGGCAGACCATCGAGCTTCGGGATTACCAGCAGGAAGCCATCGACAATCTAAAGAGAATGCGCGAGGATGGTAAAACCATCGCACTGCTGTACCACGCAACTGGTGTTGGAAAAACGATTACAGCTGCCACGGATGCAAAAGCTGTGGACGGACGAACGCTCTTTCTGGTCAATGCCCTGAAGCTGGCATCTCAGGCGAAAGAGACTTTCGCCAAGGTCTGGCCGGAAGCAAGCTTGGGAGAGTACACCGGAAGCCAGAAGGATATGACCCAGACGGTCATTTTTGCAACGGTACAGAGCATTTCCAAAGACCTGGAAAAGTTCTCGCCTACGGATTTTGACTACCTGATCGTGGACGAATGCCACCATGCGGTAGCCAACACTTATCAGAAGATCTTCACCTACTTCCACCCGAAGTTCATTCTGGGACTGACTGCTACCCCGGAACGCAGCGATGGCGAAGATATGCTGGAGTTGTTCCAGAATATTGCCCACAAAATGGACCTGAAGACTGCTGTAGAGCGTGGCGTACTGGTGCCGATTCGCTGCATCCGGGTCAAAACCAACATTGATCTAACCGATGTGCGGATCAATGGTATCAAATACAATTCGCAGGATCTGGAGAGCAAGTTGTTCATCCCGGAACGCAATCAGTTGATCGTTGACGCCTATCTAAGGTACGTCAACGGCAAAAAGACAGTAATCTTCTGTGCCAGCGTAGACCATGCAGCCGAAATTGCAAAGTTGCTGCGGGATAACGGTGTGAAAGCGGAAGCTGTTTCCGGGCGTGACCGGGTAGGAATCCGGGATAAGATCCTGAAAGATTACGAAACCGGTTCTACGAATGTTCTTTGTGCCTGTGACTTGCTGAATGAGGGCTGGGATAGTCCTCATACCACAGTGCTGTTCATGGCACGGCCCACAATGTCTAAAACAATCTATATGCAGCAGCTTGGGCGAGGCACCCGCCGCTGTCCGGGAAAAGATGACCTGCTGGTGATTGATTTTGTAGACAACGCCAATATGTTCAATATGCCCTACAGTCTGCATCGGGTGCTGGATATTTCAAAATATCAGCCCATGGCCTATGTGCTGGCCCCGGAGAACAAGCGGAAGCTGGATCAGGACATGCTGTTCAAGGGAGAAAAGCCGGAAGCGTGGCTGGATGTGCCGATTGATGTAGACGACTACGAAATCATCGACTTGTTCAATTGGCAGAACAGCGTCAAGGATATGATCTCGCAGATTGAGTTTGTTCGGAGGGTAGATGTGCAATCCGAAACGGTAGATCGTTATATCAAGGATGGAAAAATCAAGCCGGATCTTTCTGTCCCGTTTGGCGACAAGCGGATGTTCCACTATTTCCGCGAGGAAAGTGTCCGAAACATTGCCAAGCAGTACGGCTGGGATCTCATCACGCCGCAAAATATGGCAGATAAGTTCATGAAATTCATTGAAACGATGGATATGAGCTTCTCCTATAAGCCGGTCCTGCTCAAAGTGATTTATGAGTATATGGACAGCAATGGCAGAGTTGCCCTGCCGGATGTGGTGGATTACTTCATTGACTTTTATGAAGACCGCAAGGCGCATGGGATGATTGCGGAAAAGCCCAACAGTATCTACCAAAAGGGTGGCTACACTAAGAAGGATGTGGAGAAGAACATTCTGTCCAATCCGTTCAAGTGTTTTGAAGACATGCGCTTTCTGATGCGCTGCAAAGATGTAGAGACCGTTGAAGTGAATCCCATCATCTTCCGCAAGCTGACACGGAAAGACTGGCTGCATATTGTGGACGTCTGCGACAAGAGCCTTGAAAAATATTATGCACGATTCCAAAAGTGACTAAAAAAGGGAAGATTATAGTACACATATAGGTGTAAAATGTGAATAAGAGCAGCATTCAAACTGAATTGTGCTGAAAAAACCAATGAAAGGAATGAATCTGAATGGAGAATTTGTCCCTTTTCGATGAGCAGCAAACTATGGAAAACTTGAACGGTGTAAAAGACTCAAAGCACTTGGATGTTGTTAAACTGAATTATGAGTCATGCGAGTCTCTGACATGGCAGGAGCTTTTTTTCGGATATAATAATCTTTGCGCAATCACCTATTCTTCCGGTATTGGTTTTGTGTGTGAACTTTTGGATCGGTTTGAACAGGCAGAGATTATTTTCGGTTGCGAAGATGTTATGGATTACTCCATGCAAAGTGTGATGGCGTACCAGTGTAAGCTGATTGAACGAATGAGAAATAAAGCGTATAAAAAGCTTGCCGAGCGTGTGGAAAATGGAACGTTGCATCTTTTCGTTGCAAGGGATATTCTTTCTCATGAAAAGATCTATTTGCTTTCAGCCAAGGATGGTAGAAAACGCGTGATAATGGGTTCGGCAAATATGTCAGCAGCCGCATTTGAAGGAAGGCAGCGCGAGAATATCTGCTATATGGATGGAGATGAAGCATTTGACTGGTATATGGAGTGTTACCAGACGTTAAAAGAAAAAAGCACGGACGAAATTGGAAAAGATTCGCTTTTGTATGCCGATGACGGTGAAAATCTGGAAGAACTTCCGATTGCAAAGACGGTTCGAGTAAAAAAGGCTGTTGTGATTCAGCCTGTCTCAGAAAATCAGAAAGAGGAAGTGCGCTTTGCGCTTGATGTAAAGGGACTTGCAGCAAAATTCAAACCATGCGTCCCGAAACCGGATAAAAAAGGAAAAATTCTGCTGTCGCCAGATAAAATCAAAATCATCCGAAAGCATGTGGTTGAGGCAAAAACATTGGAAAAAGAACAACGCAGTGAGTACCCGCAGCTTGATGTTGAGCCGGATGAAAAGTACGTGACGTTAAATGAACAAAAACTCGATTTGAACCCTCCGAAGGCCGAAGTTGAGAAAGATGTGGAATTGTTCCTGCGTTATATGGATGGATATGAAAAATTCCATGGAGATCATGTTGGAATGCAGTTCCGATACTATGAATTTGCAAACTGGTTCTTCTGCTCTCCATTTATGGCCTGTATGAGGGATATGGCAGTTCGATATAATCAGAACACATTACCTTATCCGGTGTTCGGGCTTGTTTATGGACAAAGCAAAGCAGGAAAAACAAGTTTTCTGGAGACGCTTCTAAAAATGATGATCGGCCAAAAGACAAAGATTTCTGCACCTGATTTTACGCGATCAAGCATTGATAGCCTTAAACAAACGGTGCATGGAGCACCGATTATTGTGGACGATCTGACAAATACAAGATTCAGTCAACATGCGATCGAAACGATCAAGAATGATGATTTTGGGATTGCAGAGCATTTGGTAAACTATCCGGCTGTTGTGATCAGTGCAAATGAAGATGTCAAAGCTGTTGCACCGGAAGTGATTCGCCGGACAGTGATCTGTCGTGTTCAGGCAGGACTGACCAACACAGAAGTGATGAGCAGCAATATTGTGCGTACGGTTCAGCGGGAGGTTGGGACGGCACTTTATCGGGAATATCTGCGACAGATGCTTGAAATTGTTCCGGAATTGCTGGAATTGATGAAAGATGATGAACAGGATGAAGCGCCTGATATTCTGAAAGCATCGTCACAGGTCCTTATGAATATTTTCAAAGAGTATGGGCCGGAAACGCTGCCAGAATATATTCGAGTTTTGAGTCTTGAGGATTATTTCAGCGAGAAAGTAACGGGAAGCTACGCAATAAAAACAATTCAAAATGCATGGAAAACCAGCAAGGATTCATTTGAAATTTATCCCCGAACAAATGAACTCTGCTATAATGCGGGTGCGACATATGAGGCTGACAGAATTTTGAAAGAATTGCCAGAGACATTGGAAGTACGTAAGTCCAGAGACTGCCTGATGATGAATCTGGAGGAGGCGCAGAAGTTCTTTGGTATCACTTTTAAGAAACCGTTATTTCCATGGCTTTCAAAGATTTTTGCATAAAATGCTTTGAAAGAGATGCTTGTTGGACATCACTTTCGATAAAATGAACCTCAGAAGGGAAAAAATATATTTCTGAGGAAGACAAAACAATGTCAAACGGTGATTATGGTTACTTCGGCAAAGGTGATACGGGCTATGCCCAGTGCATGACGGCGTTCAACCGCAACTTCGGCGGCTCGTCCGGCGGCGGTGGTGGTGGCGGAAACCACAACAACAATGGCGGTGGCGGCCGGGACGGCAGTGGGTGCGGCTGCCTGATCGCTATTGCAGTGGTCGTGGTGCTGATCCTGATCATCTTGGATGGCTGAATCAATCCCTGCAGGTGAAACACAGGTTTTCCCTGTGGGGATTTTTTGAATCCGCTTGTAGAAAGCAGCGGTCTATGATAGCATGAAATCAAAGAAAAACAGGAGGGCTTACACATGGTTTTACTGATTGTGGATACACAAAAAGGTATCGTGGATGAACGCCTGTATGCGTTTGAAAAGTTTGTCAGCAACATCAGGAAACTAATCCGGACTGCCCGCGAACAGGGAATCGAGGTCGTCTATGTCCAGCATGACGATGGACCCGGCACCGGTTTCTCCATCGGGGACGATGAATTTGAGGTCTATTCCGAATTTGCACCGCTGCCGACTGAAAAACGGTTCGTCAAGACTGTATGCAGTGCGTTCAAAAAAGAAAGCGGTCTGCTGGAATATCTGACGGAAAAGGGCGAAAAAGATGTGATGGTCTGCGGCATCATGACCGACTTCTGCATCAATGCAACGGTGGAGGCGGGCTTTGAGCATGGCCTGCACATGATCGTTCCTGCCTATGCAAATTCCACGCAGGACAACGAGTACATGACAGGAGAGCAGAGCTACCACTATTACAATGAATTCCTCTGGCCGGACCGCTATGCTGACTGCGTGCCTATGGACAAGGCGCTGGAACTGCTCAAAAAGTGAGGAGTAATGCTATGTCATCACTGAAGAACCCTTTTGGAGAAAAAAACGGAAAACTTATACTGATTTCAGATATCTCCCCGAAGGAAAATGGAAAAAAATGTGGTTGCATTTGCCCACTTTGCAAGGGAGATTTTCAGGCAAAAAACAATGGGAGGATTCGACAACCACATTTTGCGCATCTTGGAAAGCCGTGTAATGAAACGATTGCCTTTATGACAGCTCTTTATAAGTTTTTTGAGCAGAGCATAGAGTTAAGCGGGACATTTTGTCCGCCATCTGTTTATGCGAATTTTAGTGGACTTGCGGCAGACCAACGAGCATGGTTAAGTACAATTCGGGCATATACTAATTTCTCGACGGTTCAATTAGATAAAGCAGAAATCATATTAGAATCCCACCCGTTTGAAGTGGAAGGATGTGAGGTTGTCTGTAAAAAAGAACTGCCTGAAGCACTTCTATTGACTGCAAAAGAAAAACAGAGAAAACTTGCGGTTATCGTTGTTCCTCCGGCAACAATTTGTAAAGAACAACAGGCCCCTCGGCCATATAATCAGTTACCAACACTTGCAATCTATATCGACAAAAATGTAAACTTCTATGAGCTACATAGCGAACAGCTCATGAAGAAAATTGAAAAACTCGACTTCCGAACAGAGTGGATCAAAAATAATAAACTCGAGCGACTGAAAGATGAATGGCTAGAGCGAAAATTACAAGAACATCAGCTTGAATATGAAAAAATAAAAGAACGGCAGAAAGACGTTCAAAAGAAGCTAAATGAAAAAACAGAATCGGTTGACCAGAGAAGAAATGTAGTAGGATTGACAGAAGAGCGTTGGCATACCTGCGTAAGATGTCATAAGTGCAAACCGGAAAGTGAATTAGTGTATTATCAACATGATCGCGAAGATGACGAAGCAATTTGCAGAGAATGCTCTCAAAAGAAGAACAGAGAAATTGAACAGTCAGTGGTTGATGTTGATATATGGAATTTTGAGAAGTAGAGGGTTCATCGCATATGATTTCTGAAAAAGTAAAAAATCAGATTCAAGTGGTGCAGGGTGATATTACCAAACCGGACTGTGATGGCATCGTGAATGCGGCCAATCGCAGTCTGCTGGGTGGCGGCGGTGTGGATGGTGCCATCCACCGGGCAGCAGGGCCGGAACTGTTGGCGGAGTGCCGCACGCTGCACGGCTGCCGCACCGGAGAAGCAAAAATCACTAAGGGCTACCGGTTGAAAGCAAAGTATATCATTCATACAGTGGGGCCGATTTATTCCGGCACAGCAGAGGATGCCGCGCAGCTGGCGGACTGCTACCGCAATTCGCTGAACCTTGCCAAAGAGCATGATGTCCATAGCATTGCCTTCCCGGCAATTTCGACCGGCGTGTATGGCTACCCGCTGGAAGATGCCACGGAGATTGCGGTCAAAACAGTGGCGCAGTGGCTGGAAGCACATGCGGATTACGCCATGCAGGTGATTTTCTGCTGCTTCGATGCCCGGACGGAGCGGGTGTATCAGGCAAGGCTGTAACCGGAAGAGGTGTGAGAGATGGGCTTTTTCAAAAAGCTGTTTACAGGGATCGGTTTTGCGGCAGGTTTTCTGTTCTTCGGATGCTTGTCAGTGATTGTGTATGCGTCCCGTGGACGGCATAAACCCTGCCATCGGCGCAGCAGCTTTTGGAATACGCTGGAACGCTATCTGATTTTTTCGTGGATCTGTGAAGGTGTGCGCAGCAGCCGGAAACGAGCGGAGACGTCCTATTATCAGCGCACCGGCGGCGATTTCTGGCAGATGCAGACACAGGCTCGACCGGCAAGTGTCAAGAATTCTGCTCCTGAAGTGAAAACACCAAGGCCGGAGGCAAAAAGCACGAGCACAGGTGCAACGCGGTCGGTAAAACCAAGGAGAACGGAGCGTCCTTCTGCGACACAGAAAGCATCGGCAGCACAAAGCGGTGCCAAAAGCGTGTCGGTGCCGACAGCGGCAGGGCATAGTGCATCAGAGGCTGATGCAGAAAAGCACAGCGAACGGTCAGAGCCTAAGCCAGAACCCAAGCAGAAGCATGCTGCGCAACAGCCAGAAGCCAAAGAAGTACATCAAAAGTCCGCACAACAATTGGAAGCAGAACGGCAGCAGAAACTGGAAAACCTGCGTGCTACAATGCAAAAACAGATTTGCACCATTCATGCAGATGTGGAGCTCCCGGCAGGGAAACTGAATGACAGTGAAGCGGCGGAGCAGAAACTGCATATCCTGCTGTATAAATCCACACTGCCTGAGAATGACCTGAATCAAACACTGGACGAGCTTCGGACGGAGCGCAGACGGCAAAAGGCAGAGTATCAGGGGGCACCGTTTGCGGATGTGTTTCTGGTGAACCTGATTTTATCCGATGAGGACAGTGAACGGCCATGCATCGTGGATGTGGGGGATACGGGCATGAGCTATGTCATTCCGTGGGGCAGCATCCCGAAAGACCTGCAGGAACCGCTGCATCGCTATGTATCGGAAGCGGAAGGAAAGCTCTGTGGCTACTGCAAGGAAGAGCTCTGCAACAGTGAAAGCAGCAGGATGGTCGTGGAACTGTATCTTGGCAGGCAGGATGGACACAGCTCCCGAATCCTGTACTGAAAATGGAGAAAAACGTTGAAATACAGAGAAATCGCAGACGGCATTTTTGTTGACCGTCCCAACCGCTTTATTGCCCATGTGGAAGTGAATGGAGCAGTGGAAACCGTCCATGTCAAGAACACCGGGCGGTGCAAAGAGCTATTGCTGCCCGGCACGGCGGTTCGGCTGGAAGTGTCGGATAACCCGAAACGCAAAACAAAATACGACCTTGTGGCGGTACACAAGCAGGGCCTCGGCTGGGTCAATATGGACAGTCAGGCACCCAATAAGGTGGTAGGGGAGTGGCTTGCAAAACAGGGCTACGACTATATCAGGCCGGAATTCACCTATGGGAAGTCCCGCATCGACTTTTATATGGAAAAGGGCGAACAGAAGTACCTGCTGGAAGTCAAAGGCTGCACACTGGAAGTGGACGGTATCGGCTATTTCCCGGATGCACCTACCGAGCGCGGCGTGAAGCACCTGCACGAGCTGGCGCAGGCACAGCAGGCAGGGTATCGGTGCGCAGTGGCTTTCGTGATTCAGATGGAAGGCATCACCGAGGTGCGGCCAAATGTCAGCACACAGCCGGAGTTTGGCACGGCACTGGCCGAGGCCAAAGCTGCAGGTGTGCAGGTGCTGTTTTTGCTCTGCCGTGTGGGGCGTGACAGCTTGGAAATCATGGAGCAGCGGGAAGGCTGAAAAAATTTTCAGAAAACCTCTTGACCCTGACGTAGCGTCATAGCGTATACTGTGGCTGTCGCAAGGGAGGACAGCAAGATGATGACAGTGAACGAAGTGAGCAAGCGGACCGGAGTGAGCATCCGGACCTTGCAATATTACGATAAAATCGGTCTGCTGCGCGCGGCGGGCCGTACCGAAGCAGGCTATCGGCTGTATGACGATGCCGCGCTGGAACGTTTGCAGCAGATCTTATTGTTCCGGGAACTGGAATTTCCGCTGAAGGACATCCGGAAAATCGTGGAGAATCCTGCTTTTGACCGGCAGAAAGCACTGGAACAGCAGATCACACTTCTGACATTGAAAAAGCAGCATCTTGAAGATCTGATCGGCCTTGCGAAGAAAATTCGAACCACAGGAGGAAAGGTTATGGACTTTACCGCATTTGATACGCAGAAGATCAAGAAGTATACCGAGCAGGCCAAAAAGGAATGGGGCGAAACGCCGGAATACAAAGAGTTTGAGGAAAAAACTGCCCATAAGACCGAGAAAGAAGTCAAGGACATGAACAGTCAGATGATGGACATCGTGGCGGCATTCGGCGGGATGCAGAGCAAAGACCCGGCAGACCCTGAAGTGCAGGCACAGGTGAAGAAGCTGCAGGAGTTTATCACAGAGCACTACTACAACTGTTCCAAGGTGATCCTGAATCAGCTGGGGCAGATGTATGGGGCAGGCGGAGCATTTACGGAAAACATCAATGCTGCCGGCGGTGCCGGTGCCGCAGAATTTGCGCAGAAAGCCATTGAGATTTATTGCAAGTGAGCCCAAAAACGCTTTGCGTGATTCAGTTACAGAAATCATAAATAGGAAATGTTATCATATAGATACAAGAAACACACCGATAACATTCCAGTGGAGGATTTCGATATGAAGGCAAAGTTTTACATCTGCAATCACTGTGGCAACCTCGTCACTACCATCCATAACGCAGGCGTTCCGCTGGTCTGCTGCGGGGAGAAGATGAAAGAGCTGGTTCCCAATACGGTGGAAGCCAGCGGCGAGAAGCATCTGCCGGTGGCAGAGCTTTCCGGCAGTCGTCTCACGGTCACAGTGGGCGCGGTGGAGCACCCCATGGCGGATGTTCACTATATTCAGTGGATTTTTTTGGAGACTGAGAACGGTGGGCAGATCCGCTATCTGAATCCGGGGCAGGCTCCCAACGCGGTGTTTGAACTGGGAAGTGAAAAGCCGGTGGCCGTTTACGCATACTGCAACCTGCATGGCCTTTGGATGACGAAACTCTGATACAATCAATGCAAACAGGGAGTGATTTGATGTCACTCCCTGTTTTTTGACGAGAACTTTATGCGGTTCTTTTGGTTCGGAACTGTGTATAAATGGGATGGATAAAATGGGCAGGCACACTATATGCGTTTGTTAAACGCTAGCAGCGTTTAATTTTTTTTTTTTTTTGCGTTGAATCGTGAAAATGAGACCTGCGAAAAACGTAGAAAATTTGATATGGTTGCGCTGCAAACTAAAACATATTGATGTTTTTAAAACGAGTTTATAGTGAAATATGTGCGATTTGAGTGCAGATATTCATTCTTGTGAGTTTGTTGTGTGAATTTGTCACGTTCCGCCGCAAAAAAGGACTTGACGGAAAAATACTCTGTGGTAATTTATGAGCAAATTCGCTTTTGTGAAATAAAGTCGAATTTGAATCCGCATGCATTATCCTGGTATGCGGAAAAGGAGAAAGCATCTTTATCGCAGGGAGGATTGCAAACAAAACCCAGTTCCTCCGCCCAAACCCTGCGTAGCAGCAGAAAGGACGACCGAATATGAGTTATGACAAAGTGCAAGTCGGCAACAGAATCCGCGGAAGCCGCCTCGAAAAAGGCTGGACGCAGGAACGGCTTGCAGCAGAAGCTGAAATTTCAGTGCAGCAGCTTCGCGCATTGGAAAAGGACAGCGCAATCTGGGAGTAGACCACTTGGGACGCCTGTCGGATGCAATGGAAGTCAGCAGTGATTTCCTGCTGAAAGGTTGTTCTGAAAACAGGCCGGGACTCGGAAAAGGAGTCTCGGCCTGTTTGTGTTTTCGGCGCAAAGGAAAGGATTGAATAATGCGATTTGATGCAAAAGAATTCGGCGGACGTATCCGCGATTTGCGGAAAAAGAAGGGGATTACACAGGAACAGCTGAGTATAATGCTGAACATTAGTGCGAACCATCTTGCAAAAGTTGAAACGGGAAGCCGCTGCTGCTCGATTGAGTTGCTGCAGGATCTTTCGTCCTGCCTGAATGTCAGAACGGACTATCTGCTGAACGGAGACGCCCCGCATAACAACCATCTGAGGGAAAGACTGACGTTTCTTGCACAGGAATTAGAAAAGATTACGGCGGACCTCCCGGTGTGGGGATAGGAAAAAGCAGAATCCTCTTTTTCAATGCCCAAAAGCGTGGTAGAATAGGGAAAAGATTCAGTATCTGAAAAACGGAGCGCGCAACAATGAAGATTCTGGTCAGCGCCTGCCTGCTGGGCGAAAACTGCAAATACAGCGGCGGAAACAATTACAATCAGGCGGTCTGTGATTTTGCGCGGGGGCATCAGGTGGTTCCGGTCTGCCCGGAGGTTTTGGGCGGCCTGCCCACACCGCGGTGCCCGGCGGAAATCGTGCAGGGGGTTGTCACGAACAAAGAGGGCATCAATGTGGACCGGGAGTTCCGAGCGGGCGCAGCCAAGGCCCTTGCCATCGCAAAAGAAAATGGGGTGGAGCTTGCCATCCTGCAATCCCGCAGCCCCAGCTGCGGCGTGAAGGAAATTTACGATGGAACGTTTTCTGGGACAAAAATCTCCGGACAGGGCGTTTTTGCGAAAATGCTGATGGACGAAGGCGTCCGTGTTCTGGATGCCGGGGAATTGCCTAAAATTATCTTGAAAAATGAGGACGGAAAATGTCAATCAAACTGATTTGCAGCGACATTGACGGTACGCTGCTGCAATACGGAAAAAAGGAACTGGAAAGCGAGATTTTTGAACAGATACGGGAGCTGCATCGACGCGGCATTCTGTTTTGCCCGGCATCCGGTCGGCAGTATACCAGCCTGCGCAAGCTCTTTGCACCGGTGGCGGACTGCTGTGTGTTTCTTTGTGAGAACGGCGGCGTGATCTATAAAGACGAACAGTGCATCGCCAAGAACCCGATGCCGCGTGCATTGGCCGAAGAAATCGCCAACGACCTGTGGACCCGCAGCGACGGGCAGGGGGAAGTGATGCTTTCCGGCCAGAATACTGCATACCTGATGGAGCGGGGTCTGGGAATGCTCAAGCGTGTTCAGTTCATCGGGAACAATTATCAAATCATCCATGACCCTTCCGAGGTGCCGGAGGAGATCACAAAAGTATCGGTGTATCTGCACGAAGGCGTAGAATCTTACACGGAACGGTTTGTCCCACGATGGAAAGAGGCGAACTGCGCTGTGGCAGGGCCGTACTGGATCGACACCACCTTTGCCAACAAGGGCATTGGTGTGCGCAGCATCTGCAAAACTCTGGACATCGACCTTGCCGATGTGATGGCTTTTGGCGACAATTATAACGATGTGTCGATGCTGGACATTGTGGGTGTGCCCTACATTATGGATGGTGCCGCCGCACCGCTGCGGGAAAAGTACCCGAACCATACACCCCGCCCAGAGGATGTGCTGCGGGAGTTCTTGAAGCAAGCGTAAATTTGGAACGCGCACGTTCCAAATTTGAAATGATACGATACAAGCTGCACGGCTCTGCTGGAAGAACTGCGCTGACAGGAGAATTTTATGACAGAGCGTTATTGTGAGGGTGAACGGTTTGCTGACCTGTCGTTCACCGAGGAGACTTTTGAGGACTGCGACTTTACCGACTGCGTGTTTGTGGATTGCTCCTTTACCAAATGCGAACTGGATCATACTACGCTGAATGAGTGCAAATTCGTGCGGTGTGAGATCACAGGTCTGCGCAGCACTCATTCTTCGGTGCAGTCGCTGGATTTTGAGGACTGCCGCCTGAATGAAATCGAGTGGGCACCGCTGATGTCCAACGGTGCCTTCCCGGACCCTATCCACACGCTGAAAGAGTGCAGTCTGAAATATAACACCTTCACCGAAATGAACTTCAACCGCTTCAACTTTTCAGACGGAAACGAGATCGTCGGCTCTATGTTTGCCAAATGCGAGATGCAGCTGGCGAATTTCAAGGGAGTGGAACTTCACGAAACGGAGTTCTACCAGTGTGACCTGCGCAAGGCGGATTTCCGGGATGCTACAGGCTATAAGGTGGACATTCTGGGCAGCCGCCTGAAGGATGCGAAATTTTCGCTGCCGGAAGCGGTGAATCTGTTGGCAGATTTGAAGATCAAGCTGTCGTAAGAAGGAGAGAAAATGCGTCAACTCATCATTGCACGAAAAGATCTGCAGATGTCTCCCGGTAAGCTGGCGGCGCAGTGCTGCCACGCTTCGCTGGCGTTCCTCACCGACCCCATCGGCATGGGACAGGGCGTGGGACCCATCGAGAAAGACGGAGAAATTACCGGCTATCGGGCAGAAATCATGTTGGAGAAAGCAACCTATGAAGAATGGTTCGATGGCTCTTTTACCAAAACTATCTGCGGGGCAAAGAACCACAATCAACTGCTGAAAGCAAAGACCATTGCCGAAGAACTGGGGCTTGTGGAAAACAAAGACTTCTTCCTTATCCGGGATGCCTGCCACACCGAGCTGGAGCCGGAAGAATTTGATGAAAACGGAGAAGGCATGACCCTGACCTGCATCGGTTTCCGCCCGCTGCCGGATGAAATTGCACATCAGATCAGCCATAAGTTCCATTTGTATTGAGTGCTGGTTCGCGGAATAATAAAAATAGTCCCGGCCATTCTCCTGTGACATACAGGAAAATGGTCGGGATAGTTTGCTTTTTATTGAAGATTCATCCATGCCGCCAGCGCGTCCGCCGTCTGCCGCTGTTGTTTCTCGGCAGAGATGGTGGGTGTGCCATCGCCCTTCTGCGCACCGTAACTGCCGAACCCGGCATGACAGCCGCCGTCAATGACCGTTTCGGTGGTGTCCTGTGGGAGATTTGCGCGGTCGGCTTCGTATTTTTCGCGGTTCAGCACGCCGTCCTCGCTGCCGTAAGTGGAATAAACTCGCAGGCCGCTGTCGGTCAGGTCGGCGGTAGAGTAGGCCGCCAGCAGCACCAGACCGTCCAGTTCAGGCTCCGCATCTCCGCTTTTGTCCGTGGCCACTGAAAGCAGCCTGTCTCTACACGCTTGTATAACAGGATAAATCCGTCGCCCTCCCAAAGCAGGGCTTTGATCCGATCCCGCCTTCTGCCGCAAAATAGAAACAGGCTGTTGGAACAGGGATCCAGCGAAAACTGATTCTGTACGATCTGTACCAGACCGTCTATCCCTCGCCGCAGGTCTGGATATCCGCAGGCGATGTAGATGTGCTCCACCTTCCGGATGTCACCCAGCATTGCGGATTCCCCGGATGATCTCACTGATCTGGTCGGAGGGCAGATCTGCTGGCGGTTCAACTGTAACATCCCGAATATGCAGTGTGATCTGGGTGGGAGGAACCGCCGCTGTTTTCGGCGAGCTGGGCGAAAGTTCCTCGAACTGGACGGATTCCTGCTGCAACAATGCACTTCTCATTTTTCGCTGCCAGCTGTAGAAGCTGGAAAGCGGTACGTCATTCTCTGCCCACTTTGTTTCGCTGTAGTGATCGTCTGATACCATTGCTGTTCCCGTACTGCCAATGCTTGCTTCTCCATGGAGTCCTCCTTGCTGCGTCTCTGTATTTTTTAGACTGCTCTCAAAAATACATTTTTTCCATGGTACTATTTTCGCACTTTGGAGAGAGCAGGTGAAGACGTGGTTTCATTAGGCGGGTACGTTTTACCAATGATTTACCAATATTTCTGGAGAGTTAGGCTTGCAGTATAGTTGATTAAATGTATTAAAAGAGTCGTTTTAGACCAACAAAAAGAGGCATCGGATGCGATCCGATGCCTCTTGCTTACTATTCTATTTATCTGCGTCCGAGAAGTTTGCGGAGACTCTGGGTTTCTACAATTCTGTAGTTGGAAAGCCAAAGCTGCTTATCCTTACCGGCCAGCTGAGGGTTAGTATAGGTCTCAAAGGTGTTCTGAACAATGGATGTGCCGACTTCGTTCCAGATGTCAATGGGATTGAACAGCCAGGAAACAGCTCCCGTTGCCTCATCAAATTTCAGCAGACTACGGAAAGCACCAAAAATGGGGTAGATATAGCCACTGGAAACAGAATACTTTGTGGGAGTGGCGAGAAACTCTGTTTTTGTCGGAGTGTCAAGAGATTCGATGCCTCTCACGCTTCCAAAACGCGGATTTGCAACGCCCTGCGCCTTCTTATAATCCCTATACTTTTCAGGAAGTTCGCGTTCGATAACATCATAAAGCTCTACCAGCAGAGGAATTTGCCCGGTCAAAGACTTATAAAAAGGAGATTCAAATGCCTGCTTATAGCGCTTAAATACCTGTGCTTTACCGGAATAGCTCTGTACCGGGGCCGCATTGTCATCAGGATATTTGTCGATATCAAAGGCGTAGAGCAAGCGGAGCAGTTCCGAAACGTGAATAGGTTTATCCTCATTATCTTTGTAAGCAATCAGATCTGCATATGCCTGACCTGCAATGGAGGCTTTAATATCGTCGAACTTGTCGTCGAGATTGAATAGTGCCATATCAGAAACCTGAACCGACGTGTTGCGAGCATCGGAGAGGCGCGTGATATTCTGCACATTGGTGATGACTTCAACACGAACAAATTTGCGAATGTCTTCAGGAATTTCGTCGCGCTTACGCATGATGGCGGTATAGGTGTGACCGCCGTCAAGAATGCCGTAAAGGGACTTGTCGTTTTCGTCATTCTGATCACCAATGTCAATGGTTACTTCCGAATCAGTGCTATTAAAGGTTAGCGTTTTGGCGGCGATGACGATACCGCGGTTGTTGATATAGAAATCAGTTTCCGGCTCCACTACAGCAGTGAGCAAGCTATGAGCCACATTGGTTGTCATCTTTGGTTCACGCGGATTGACATCGAGAGGAATATTAGAGGGAAGCTCCTTCATATCCACCAGCAGATAATAAATGGTTTCGAAGGTGCTTTCATCTTTGTCTCCCTTACGATAAGGGGATGCGAGGGTACGAAGAGCCTCAACTTTAAACTTTAAATTTGCCATTTTATGGCCTCCTTATATTTTCTTCTCGAGGGCTGTTGCCCTGAGAGCAATTTTAGTATATCATATACTCAAAAATAAACAATGCACCATGATGCATAATGGAGAGATATATGGCTGAAAAAGCAAGACAGAGTGAAGCTCTAACAAAAATAGGAAAAATGTTTGAGCAGAAACGAAAGTCATTAGGAAAACAGTACAAAAGTCGTGAACAATTTATCTATAATAGAAGTGACGAATTGTTCGGCTCAGAAGATTGGATTTCGCTTCGACACCTTTGCAATATAGAACACGGAAAGAATTGGATTAGTATAGAAAAACTAATTATGCTTGCCGATGCTTTGGAAGAAAATCCTGTCGATTTGTTTGCTGAAATAGTTAAAATATATCGAAGTTCTAAAAATTGACTGACTTTTGTGCAGATACTGGCGCAACTTGGATATGATATTGAGTTTACCTACATACAGAAATAGGCCGGTTCGCAAAAAATACAAACTTTATTATAGAAATATCACGAAAGGATTATTTGATATGGACAAAGAAACGATCATCATTGCATCTGAAGATGTGGAAATAATTGATGCATCTGAATATAAAGAAGAACTATCGGAACATTTTGGGCGAGTTCCAGAGGTGGCGAAACCTCTGCTCAAAGGAGCAAAGACAGTTTTTTCCCAAATAGAGAAGTCATTATATACTGCACCGGCCTTTATTAACGCCGTTAAAGCGGCAGTGCCGGATGTGACATTGCAGGCGATGCTGACAGATGAGCAGAAGCAGCAGATTACAAAAGGAGCCCTTAAGTTAATGACGAAAAAAGATGGGTCGCTCATGGCAAACCTTATTAACCCTGAGACAAAGAAAATTGTGGCTACCCACAACCACCCTGAGGGCATCAAAGGCGCGCAGGCCACGGCGGCAGTGATTTTTCTGGCCCGTACCGGCCACAGCAAGCCGGAAATCAAACAATATGTGGAGCAGACCTTCGGTTATGACCTGAACCGTACCTGCGATGAAATTCGCCCGGGCTATCGCCATGTGGAGACCTGTCAGGAAACTGTGCCGGAAGCCATCATTGCTTTTCTGGAAAGCGTCAGTTTTGAGGATGCACTTCGCAATGCGGTCTCTCTGGGCGGCGACAGCGACACCCTTGCCTGCATCACCGGCGGCATTGCCGAAGCCTTTTATGGGATGCCGCAGAAACTGCGGGACGAGACTTTGAAACGTCTGCCGGAGGATATCCGGGAAGGATATGAACTGTTTCGGTGGAACATCGGCCAAAGATAAGACATTCGGAGAACCAAGGAGCAGATACAACACACTCGTGATGTGAAGTATCTGCTCCTTGGTTTTTAATAAGACTCGATGAAGGGCGTCTTGCATCGGCCTGAAAAATCCGATATACTGAACCCAGAGAGTATATCGAATTTTTTGGGAAAAGGAGAGAATGGTATGGAACATCTTTATGAAGAGGCACTGGAAAGTGCGGAATATATCAAGACGCACACGAAAAAGCGCCCGAAGATCGCGGTGGTGCTGGGCTCCGGCCTTGGCAAGCTGACCGCGGACTTTACGGACACGGAAGAACTGTCCTACAAGGATATCCCCAACTTCCCGGTATCCACGGTGGCAGGACACAAAGGCGCATTGTTGGCTGGCAAGTTGGGGGACACGGAAGTCTACGCCATGGAAGGCCGCTTCCATTTCTATGAGGGCTACTCCATGAAGGAAGTCTGCTACCCGTTCTATGTGTTCAAGCTGTTGGACGTGGAAAAGGTGGTGTTGACCAACGCCTGCGGCAGCATCAACCGGGAGTTTGCGCCGGGCACCCTGATGCTCATTACCGACTTCATCAACATGATGGGCACGAACCCTCTCATTGGCCCCAACGATGAGCGCTTCGGCCCCCGCTTCCCGGACATGACCGAACCTTACAGTCTGGAGCTGCGGAACCTTGCCAAGCAGACCGCCGATGAACTGGGCATTGCCTACAAGGAGGGCGTTTACATGGGCTTTATGGGCCCTTGCTATGAAACGGCGGCTGAAATTCGCGCCTTTGCGGGGATGGGAGCCGATGCCGTGGGCATGAGCACCGTGCCGGAAACCATGGTCTGCAACTACATGGGCATGAAGGTGCTGGCCGTCAGCTGCATCACCAACATGGCCACCGGCATCCAGACGGTCAAGCATAGCCACGCCCGCGTGCTGGAGATCGCAAATCAGGCAGGCGATACCCTGTGCCGATGGCTGGGTGCGGTGATTCAGAGAATGGAGTAAAAAAGATGTGCTCTGTGTCAACGAGGTGGAAGCCTGCGCCCTTGCCGGAACCGAGACCTTTGAAGCGGACGCTGTTTTGACCCTGCTGCACGAAAAATACCCGCAGACCCGGCTGCTTCTGACAGCCGGGAGTGCGGGCAGCTACTATCTGGATGCAGAGCGGCGGCTGTTTGTCCCCTGCGAAAAGGTGCAGGCCGTGGATACTACAGCTGCCGGGGACACTTACAGCGGCTATTTTCTGGCGGGCCTTTGCAGCGGCAGTTCAGTAGAGGACGCCATGCGGCTTGCTACCAAAGCAGCCGGAATTGCCGTGCAGCGCAAAGGTGCAGCGGCATCCATCCCGGAAATCAAAGAGTTGAAATGAATGATATAGAAGGCCATGTGGATATTCTGGTCTGCATGGCGGGCACCGGCGGCACGGGTTTTGGCACAGCAAGTTATCTGCGCAGCCGCAACCCGAATCTGCAAGTGGTTCTGGTGCAGCCCCATCCGGACTCCCGCCTGACCCCGGAGCACCCGGATGCGCAGATCATAGATGGCGTTTTGCCGGCGTATGATGTGCCGGAAAGCGCACTTTCCGACTATCTGCGGCCAGACTGGAGCGATGCGTGCATCAATGTCCGCACCGAGGAAGCCTACGAAACGGCCCATGAGGTGCTGCGGGCGGAAGGACTGTTTCTGGGCACATCGGCAGCAGCGGCTTTGCACGCAGCGGTGCAGGTGGGCCGCAGACCGGAGAATCAGGGAAAAAACATCATGGTCATCGTCCCGGACAACGGCATGAAATATCTGTCTACGCCGATGTACCGACAGAAATGATAAAAACACGATGATGTGACTGAATTTTGAAAAGATTGCATAGGATTTTATAAAAGTATTATTCTTTTATGAGTTTTAGCACTCTTCTATTGACACTGCTAATGAACGGTGCTATAACAGTGGCGTGCTCAGGAGGAAGGGCAAAAGGAGAGCCGCAAGGCTCCCCGGAAAGCCTTTCCGAGTGGACGCTTCAGATTTTTTGCCCCGACCCGAACGCCGGGATTGGAGGAATGATTTATGCTTATGCCGACTGTTTTCCATGAAAACCTGTTCGATGATTTCTTCGATCCGTTCTGGAATGACGCTGCACTGGAACGTATGATGAACCGTGAGGCTCGTGATACCTTTGGTAAGCGCGGTGCAAACATGATGAAGACCGATGTCAAACAGACGGACAACGGCTACGAAGTAGCTGTTGACCTGCCGGGCTGCAAGAAGGAAGACGTTCAGATGGATCTGAACGACGGCTACCTGACCATTCAGGCAGTGCGCAGCCACAGCAACGATGAAAAGGATAAGAAGGGCCGCTATCTGCGGCACGAATCCTTCTCCGGCACCTGCGCACGCAGTTTCTACGTGGGCGATGTGAAGAAGGAAGACATCCACGCAAAGTTCGAGGATGGCGTCCTGCACGTTGAGCTGCCTGCTCCTCAGCAGACGAAGGCTTTGCCTGAGAACCCGAATCTGATTGCAATCGAGTAAAACGCCGGTCGTGTGCGCCAAGGCACAACGCACATAA
>OGKH01000224.1_pt1 | contig 48484 bp, 46 predicted proteins | sample 1572421 | NCBI WGS metagenome assembly OGKH01 (sample SAMEA2582084, study PRJEB24529) | metagenome | biome: Human gut stool | place: China | collected 2011
TAAGGCAATGGTTTTTGGTACCATCATGCGCTGGTTCGAATCCAGCTAACCCAATCGTTCGAAAGAACACCCAACCCGAAAAAAAGGTCATCATTTGATGACCTTTTTTGTTGTATTATATTTTTTAAGTTAAACTTTGGATTTTTCCCTTCCAATTAAGGATGCCGTCGTTAATATTAATTAGGTGTTTATAACCCTTAGATTTTAAGGTTTGGCAAGCATAATAAGAAAGGTCTCCAGACCGACAAATGAAGTAGTAGGTCTCGTTTTTGGGATCATTGAAGTATTTTAATTCTTCAAAGGGAAGATTATGACTATCAGGAATATGTCCTGATGCAAATTCAATTGGTGTTCGTAAATCATATAAATTAATTGTAGAATCTTTTGCTAGAATTTCTGCTAATTGATTTGTAGTAATGTTAATCATAGTTACCTCCATTAACAATTATATTTAAGCTAAAAAAATGAAATTTGAAGGAATAATGTGTGAAATTTATGTGTAGAAAGGATTAGTCGATATGACACGTCTTGTTAAAGTTAGTGGTCGCGGAGACGGGACTGATTGGAAAAGTGCACTAAAAGACTTACAGCCTGATGACGTATTATTGCTTGCTCCAGGTTTTTATGAGCTAAATCAAGGTTTAGAAGTAAATAATATTACTATCAAAGGAACAGGTAATGCACCAGAAGAAACTGTAATTAGCGGCTTTTTTGTACTTGATAGGGATTGCAGTTTTTTTACTTTAGAAAATATTTGTCTTCAAACAAAATCTGACCATAATACTATTTATGTTGAAGACAACGCGGATACTTATCTGACTTTGCGCAACACTAATCTTTACGGCGATGAAAATGATATGGCCGCAATTGCTGTAAATGGTAAGTGCACCCTTGAGCTGTTTTCCAGTAAAATTTTAAATTCTAGCGTTTCTTTATTTGCGCAAGCTGATTTTAGATTGACCATGACTGATTCTTTAATTGATTATGATTCTAAAGATTACGCTGCTTTAGGTATTCAGGGAAAAGGGACGGCAATTATTTCTAATAGTGCGATTCACGGTAATTTAAGTACTTATCCTGATTCAAATGCAGAAGTTGATTTGAATAATACCTCGATTTCTTATGGGTTAATTCATGGACAGACCTGGGTAAATATGCTTAATTCGACTGTTGAAAAAAATGATGATTCTAGCTTTTATATTTCTGATGATTCTTGGGTAAATATTTTACAATCTGAATTTAAAGGCGGAGTTTTTATTGATAAGAATACTAAAACTTTAATTCAAAATAGTAAAATAGATCGTTTAATTGCCTGTGATAATGCTAAAGTTACACTCAATAATTCAAGTATTGTGAGCCATGCTGATTTTCAGGATAAGGCAAGTGCTGATGCGACTAGAGTTGCTTTTTCTGGTAGAGATGATTTCGAATACTTTTTAGCTTTAAATGGGCAAGCGAGTTTAGGTGGTAGAGATTTAATTCTTAACCCTAATGGTAGTACGCTTGCAGTTCAAGATGATGCTAAGATCAAGCTGAATATTGTTTCAAGCAGCAGCAAAGATTTAGAAGTAGAATGTAATAGTCGGCCTAATGTAAATATTTTAGGAATGCGTTGGGAAGCAAAGAAGAACAATGACTAATTGGCTACTTTAAGCTAAAATAAACTTGATAGGATAATGAAGTGAGGGTTTATCATGCAAGAACCGATGTATATTAAAATTCACAACCAAATAAAGCGTGATATTGAAAATAAAAAATATAAAGTTGGAGAGCGAATCCCTGCTGAGCGGCAATTAGCCTTGAAATTTAATGTTTCTAGAATGACATTACGTCAAGCAATTAAGACATTGGAAGATGAAGGAATTTTAGAAAGACGCTTAGGAAGCGGGACTTATGTTTCTAGCCAAAAGGTGCAAGAAAAAATGTCTGGAATTATGAGCTTTACGGATATAACTCGTGCTAATGGTCAAGTCCCTTCTAGTAAATTATTGTCTTACCGCGTAACTAAGCCTTCTTTATCTGAAAAAGAAAAGTTAAAGATTAAGGATACGGATAATGTTTTAAGAATGGAACGTGTTCGTTTTGCTGATAATGTGCCAATTTGTTACGAAGTAGCCACAATTCCTTATAAATTAGTTTCACGTTTCTCTAAAGATGAGATTTCGAGTAGTTTATATCAAACTCTTGAAAAAAAAGGTGGCTATAAGATTGGTAGTGTAGTTGAAAATATTGGTGCATCTGTTGCCAATGAAAATGAAGCATGCTTATTATCAGTGAAAAAGGGTGAACCATTAGTAACGAGACGGCAAGTTACAGAACTTAACGATCACTATCCTTTTGAGTACGTTCGTGCATCTTATGTAGCTGAAAGATTTGAATTTACTTTTGAAAAATAAAAATGCATAGTACAGTTGATTTTGATTTATTGACTGCACCATGCATTTTTTATTTTAAGTCTTCTTTGATTTGAGTAGTAGAAATTCCAGGGGTTCTTTCAAGATATTTTACTTTGCAGTAGGGTTTTAGAAAGTCAAATTTTCCTTCCCAATCATTCCCCATTACGAAAGTATCAATATCATATTTTTGGACATCGCTGATTTTTTGATTCCAATTTTCTTCAGGGATAACTTGATCCACATATCGAATTGCTTCAAGAATATATTTTCTTTCGGCATAATTATTGTAAGCCTGCTTATGCTTGCTGAATTCATTAAATTCGTCTGTTGATAGTCCTACTATTAGGTAGTCTCCTAATGCACGCGCTCTTTTTAGAAGACGAATATGACCATAATGCAGTAGATCAAAGGTACCGTAGGTAATAATTTTTTTCATAATAAATACTCCCTTGTAATAGTTACTATTCTAGCAGAAGTAGAAAAAAGTGAAACTTTTATGTTTAAAAAAGTTAGTAGCACTTTTTTGTTAAAATGGTAAGTAAAGATATATTTCGATTAGAAATGGTTAAAAACAGAGCATGAATAAAGTTAGTATTTTAGGAATAGAATTTGATAATTATTCGTTAGAAGAATTTAAAGATAGATTAATTAACCGGTTAAACAATAAAGTATCAACTATGGTGGTAACAGCTAATCCTGAAATTGTGATGGCTGCAAATAAAGATCCTAAATTTATGGAACTTATCAAAAAGGATGCAGATTTGGTTACAGCTGATGGAATTGGAATTGTTTTAGGCGGAAAAATGCTTAAAACTCCAGTCAAGGAACGTGTAACAGGCTATGATTTGTTTACCTGGCTTTTGCATGTGGGAAATTTAAGAAAGCTCCGTGTCTATTTAATTGGTGCAACGCCTGCAGTAATGAAAATTACTAAGGCTAAAATTGCTAAAGATTATCCAGGAATCGAATTAGTTGGGGCTGAAGATGGCTACTTTAAGGATGATCTTAAAACCGTTGCTAAAAGAATTGAAAATACTGAGCCTGATTTGGTTTTTGCAGCAATTGGTTTTCCTAGACAAGAAGAGTTAATTTCTTTATTGCGGCAAGCAGAGGTGCCAGCAATTATGATGGGAGTGGGCGGAAGTTTTGATGTCTTTTCGGGTGCGGTTAAACGTGCTCCGGAAGTATTTCAAAAAACTCATCTTGAATGGTTTTATCGCTTGATTACCAATCCAACACGTTTTAAACGGATGTTGGCCTTACCAGAATTTGTAGTTGAAGTCGAAAAGTCTAAGAAACAAAAATAATAGAAAGAATATAAATTAAATGAAAGTTTTACATGTTAACGCTGGATTAGAAAAGGGCGGGGGCCTGTCTCATATTGTTAATTTATTAACAGAAGCTAATCGGCAAGATGCTGATTTTGAATTGCTGACCTTAGCAGATGGCCCGGTGGCAAAAGCTGCCAAAAAAGCAGGAATTAAGACAACGATTTTAGGTGCCCAAAGTCGTTATGATTTAACTGTTTTAAAAAGACTCGCTAAATTCATTAATAATGGCAACTTTGATATCGTTCATACTCATGGTGCACGAGCTAATTTATTTGTTTCGATGATTAAAAAGCAAATTAAGGCTAAATGGATTATCACAGTTCATTCTGATCCTTTAAAAGATTTTGAAGGACGGGGAATGATTGGAAACATTTTTACTAAGTTGAACATTATGGCTTTAAAAAAAGCTGATGGTATTTTTGCGATTACGCAGAACTTTTCTGATCTTTTAGTTGAAAAGGTAGGCATTCCGAAAACCAAAATTTGTGTAATCTATAATGGGATTTTTTTCCATGACAATAAAGAATTACCTAAAAAATATGCTCATCCCTATTTCAATATAATTAATGTTGGAAGAACAGAAAAAGTTAAGGGACAAGATTTACTTTTAAAGGCCATTAAAAAGATCAATGATAAAAATATTCGCTTACATATTGCTGGTGATGGAAGCGAATTTAATAATTTAAGAGCACTTGCGCGAGATCTAGGGATTAGTTCACAGGTAACTTTCCACGGCTTTTTGAACCAGAAAGAGATCCGCAAACTCTATCAAAAAATGGATTTGGCTGTTTTGACGTCTTATTCAGAAAGTTTTCCTTTGGTATTACTTGAAGCTAGCGATAATTTAGTACCAATTATGTCAACAGATGTTGGCGATATTGAAAAAATGATTCCTAGTGAAAAGTATGGATTTGTTGCTAAAATTGGAAACTTAAATGATATTAGTGAAAAGCTAAAGCAGGCAATTTCAACTAGTCAAGAAAAACTTGAAGAGATGGCAGAAAAAGAAAAGACGTATTTGATGCATGCCTTTTCAATGAAAAATCAGTTAGTGGCAATTGAAAATTATTACAAATTCATCTTGGGTGAAAAATAGTGGAAAATTATCATAAAAGTAGTCTGCTGGCAATTTTGATTGGAATTCTACCGCTAATTTTTGAACTAAGCAGCAATATTTGGCATGGCGATAATGGCTTTTTTATAATTAGCGCGGCATATGGTTTGATCTTGCTTTTGTTAACTTTATCAATTGAAATTGAAGATCTAGATCAGTGGTTTGCAGAAAAGGCTCTAAGCTATTTATCAGTTTTTCTATCTTTGACAGCGATTTTGAATAAGAGCGAAGTTTTGCCCTTTGCTGAGATAGGATCGTTATACCGTTTAGCTATAATTGCTTATATGGGAACCTTATATTTCTTAGATAGACATTTTAATACTAAAAATTTAGTATTGCTTTTGTTGAATTTAAATATTCTAGCTCAATTATCAGTTAGGTCCGGAACAATCTTAATTTTAATTGTTGCTGTTTTAACTTTTATTTTCTATGTAATTAGAGTAGTAGTTACTTTTAGTGAACAATTGAGACCCTTTTTACTATGCGTTTATTTAATTGTTTTGCTCGTTTCGCTAGTTTGGTACACACCTGAGTTTACTGACTTTGTTTTTAAAAATCTTTCCTGGAATATTGAAGCAATTTCTTTATTGTTAGAAACGCTGGGAGCAATTGTCTATATAAGGCTTAAAAGGCAGTTGAACATAAACAGTCATTTAATTTTAGGGACTGTATTATTTTTAATTATTAACGAAGGTAGTTTGATTATTGCTGAATCAAATGTAATTAATACCAGTTATTTAGTTTTAGTCTTGATCATAGATTTATGTATAGTCAACGTATTCGGCAATATTGAATTAGGCAGAAATCAGCGAAAAATTTCAGTTATCATTCCAGCTCATAATAGTGCTAATACAATTGTTGAGGCGTTAGAATCAATCAAGAATCAGACGTACCGTGATTGGGAGATAATCTTAATTAATGATGGTTCAAATGATGAAACGGAAACAATTGTTAAGCGTTATTTAGAAAATACACCTTTACCAGTTAAATATCATAAGCAAAAGCAGCATAATTATTTGCATGCGATTGAATACGGAACAAAATTTGTAGAAGGCTCAATAATTTTTGTTCTAGATGCTGATAAAGTTTTATTTAATCAGAATGTCTTTTATCGTGCAGCTAGTACGCTTTATGGTGAAAAATGCGATGGAATGTTTGTTGGTATTCGAGCAATGTATCAACGCTTAAAAGATGGTAAATTGCATTTAATTAGACCATATTATCGTAATCAAATTAGTTTGGTAAAAACAGCACTTGGCATGGGTGTAAACATTTATACTAATTATGCTTTTTGGCGCAGAGAAGTTTTTGAAACTAGTGTGCGAGAGAACTATTTAGTGAATGGAATGCCATCTTGGTATAATGCTCAAATTAATTTTGGTCTAAGAATGGTCAATGGTAACTTTGTAGGTCTAAAATATCGAATTGTTAAAAATAAAAAGCCAGCAGATAAGCAATTGAATCAAGATCAGGTTATAGCAGAATTACGCACTCTGCATCACATTACAAGTAAAATTAAAATACCATTTTATCGTCCTCAAGCTGCTATTTATTATGCATTTAATAAGTGTCATATTGCTTCGCTTTGTCCAGTGATTTTTAAGCAGGGTAAGACCTCATTGAAAGAAATTACTCCGTTAATTATTGAAAATAGGCTTAAGAATGTTAAGTCACCTTACTTACAAACAATTGTCGGTTTTGGTACTAACTATAATCCTGAAAAAAAGATAGAAATCATTATTCCTAAAGACCTAAAAGTGTACCACGGAGCAGATATTGAAGAATTTATTCAAAAGCTCAAACAAAATAAACTAGCGCCTTTTTACGCTAATTTAATGAAAGTAATTAGTCAGGGAACAAGCCTTTACGTGGTGAACAAAAAAGATCGAGAAAAATTAACTGAAATTTTAGAATTTTTTACAATTAGAGACTATGTAAAGATCATAAGTAAATAGCTTAAATATTTTTAGAGACATCATTTTGGTGTCTCTTTTTGATATCTGCGTGTCTTTGATTATAATAAGGTACAAGAAAGAAATTATTTATTTAGTGATGAGGGAGACAAAATGTTTTACCCACAAATTGATCAAGACGATTCTTTAATTCTTCATACAGACTTGTATGAAATTAATATGATGTATACCTATTTTAAAAAGGGTGTAAGTGAAAGAAATTCAGTATTTGAAGTATTTTTTAGAAAAGAACCTTTTGGTAACGGCTACGCAGTTAATGCTGGTTTAAGCCATGTTATTCAATACTTGAATAACCTCCATTTTAAGGAAAGCGACTTAGAATATCTCAAGGAAACTTGTGGTTATGATGATGAATTTATTGATTATTTACGTAATCTAAAATTAAAATTAACCATTCGCAGTGCTCGAGAAGGTGAATTGGTTTTTGCTAATGAGCCAATTATGCAAATCGAAGGGCCATTGGCACAAGCTCAATTAGTTGAAACAGCAATTTTGAATATTATTAACTTCCAAACTTTAATTGCAACTAAGGCAGCTAGAATTAAGGTTGCAGTTGGTAATGACGGTTTAATGGAATTTGGTTCACGTCGTGCTCAAGAAACTGATGCGGCTATTTGGGGAACTCGTGCAGCATACATTGGTGGTTTTGATGCTACTAGTAATGTTAGAGCAGGAAAATTATTTGGTATTCCTGTTGCTGGAACTCACGCTCACTCCTTAGTTGAAGCTTTTAATAGTGAATATGATGCTTTTAAGGCATATGCGGAAACACATAAGGATTGTGTATTCTTAGTGGATACTTACGATACCTTAAGAAGTGGTGTTCCAACTGCTATCAGAGTTGCTAAAGAAATGGGCGACAAGATTAACTTCCAAGGCGTTCGAATTGACTCGGGAGATATGGCATATATTTCTAAAAAAGTGCGCAAGCAATTAGATGATGCTGGCTTCCCTGATGCAAAGATTTATGCTTCAAATGACTTGGATGAAAAGACTATTCAAAACCTTAAGATGCAAGGCGCAAAAATTGATGTTTGGGGAATTGGTACTAAATTAATTACGGCTTTTGACCAACCTGCTCTAGGTGGGGTATACAAGCTAGTTGCTATTGAAGATAAAGATGGTAATATGCGTGATACTTTGAAGATTTCTTCAAATGCTGAAAAAGTATCTACTCCAGGTAAAAAGCAAGTTTGGAGAATTCAAGCTAACTCTGAAAAGAAAAATGAAGGTGATTGGGTATCACGCTATGATGAAGACCCAAGAAAGTTCGATGCTCTTTTCATGTTCCACCCTCAATATACTTATATCAATAAGGTTGTTACCGACTATACTGCTCGTCCGTTATTGCACGAAATCTTCCATGAAGGTAAGTTAGTTTATCAAGAACCTACTCTAAAAGAAACGAAAGAGTTTGCCGCAAATAACCTCGATGGTTTATGGGATGAGTACAAGCGTAGCTTGAATCCACAAGACTACCCAGTCGATTTATCGCAAAAATTATATGACAACAAGGTAAACTTGATTAATAATATTCGCAGCCGAATTGTGAAAAGAGGATATTAGAATGCGTCCATTACAAGAAAAAATTATTGCTTATGAACATGTATTACCAGAAATTGATCCTAAAAAAGAAATTCGTAAATCAATTGATTTTCTAAAAGAATATTTAAAAGAAAACCCATTTTTAAAGAGCTATGTTTTGGGGATTTCTGGTGGTCAAGATTCAACTTTAACTGGTAAGCTTTGCCAAATGGCAATTGAAGAAATGCGTGAAGAAACTGGCGATAATTCTTACCAATTTATCGCTGTTCGTCTTCCTTATGGCGTTCAAGCTGATGCAAGCGACGCTGCAGATGCAATTGCTTTTCAAAAGCCTGATCAAGATCTAATCGTAAATATTAAAGAACCAGTTGATGCAATGGTCAAAGTAGTTGAAGCAACTGGTCAAAAGATTACTGATTTTAATAAGGGTAATATTAAAGCGCGTCAAAGAATGGTTGTTCAATATGCAATTGCTGGTGCAAATAATGGGGCAGTTGTCGGAACTGACCATGCTGCAGAGAACTTCTCTGGCTTCTACACTAAGTACGGCGATGGTGCAGCCGATCTTACTCCGCTTTTCCGCTTAGATAAGCGTCAAGGAAAGGCGATGCTTAAAGAGCTTGGTTGTCCTAAACATCTGTATGAAAAGGCACCTACTGCTGATTTAGAAGAAGAAAAACCAGATTTACCAGATGAAGTAGCTTTAGGCGTAACTTACAAGGAAGTTGACGATTACTTAGAAGGTAAAGAAGTAAGCGATAAAGCTGCTGAACAAATTGAAAAGTTATGGAAGAAGAGTGAGCATAAGCGTCACTTGCCAGTAACTATTTTTGATGATTTTTATAAAAAGAACTAAACTTGTGTCGGACTCGTTAGTTTAATATAATAAACTTGCATAAGAGAGTAACGGCAATTTATTGCGATAAGTTCAACAACCGGGATGAATGTCTCTGGGCTTATCTTAATTAGTGAGACTTATGACGATGGGTTCGTTATAAGTCTTTTTTAGTTATTGGAGGGATTGGTTTTGAAAGAGAAGTACTATGCTCAAGATATTTCTCAAATCGAGAAAGAACTACATACATCACTAGATAATGGGTTGTCTGATGATGAAGCTAAGAAACGATTAGCTTCAGAGGGGCCTAATTCTTTAGCATCAAAGAAAAAACGCAGTATGTTCATGCGCTTCATTGATCAATTTAAGGATTTTATGATCATTGTCTTGATTGTAGCCGCAGTTTTATCAGGAGTTGTGGCAAATGAGTGGACGGATGCAGCAATTATTATGATTGTTGTCTTGCTAAATGCAATTTTAGGCGTAATTCAAGAAGCTAGATCAGAAGCCGCAATTGATGCCTTGAAAGAAATGTCGACGCCGAATGCACATGTAAGACGCGGAGGAGCAATTTTAGAGATTCCAAGTACTGACATTGTGCCGGGTGATGTTGTGCTACTTGAAGCAGGAGACGTTGTTCCTGCTGATATGCGTTTAGCTAAGACGGCTAGTTTAAAGGTTGAAGAGTCTGCTTTGACTGGTGAATCAGTTCCGGTTGAAAAAGATAGCGACATCTTAAAAGCTGATGATGTAGCTTTAGGTGACCGCGTTAATATGGCTTATGCCAATACTAATGTAACTTATGGTCGAGCAGAAGGTATTGTAGTTGGAACTGGAATGAAGACTGAAGTCGGTAAAATTGCGACAATGTTAAACAATGCCGATGAAACAGCTACTCCATTAAAGGAAAACTTAAATCAACTTGGTAAGACATTAACCATCATGATTTTAGCAATTTGTGTAATTGTCTTTGTCGTAGGGATGTTTACCAAGCAAGGAAGCGAGCCAACTAATAAGTTAATTATTGATATGTTCTTGGTTGCCGTTTCTTTAGCTGTCGCTGCAATTCCAGAAGGTTTACCAGCAATTGTAACGATTATTTTAGCTCTTGGTACGCAAACGATGGCTAAGCATAGGGCGATTGTTAGAAAGCTACCTGCTGTTGAAACTTTAGGTGCAACAGATATTATTTGTTCTGATAAAACCGGTACTTTAACGCAAAATCAAATGACTGTTGAAAAAGTTTACTATGATGGTGAACTTCATAATGATGAAGAGGCAGTTAAGGTAGATAATCCAGCTATGATGGCCATGATTTTGGCTAACGATACTAAAATTGAAGATGGTGGACGGCTTTTAGGAGATCCAACTGAAACAGCTTTGATTCAATATGCTTTTGATCCAAACGTCAAAGTTGAAGATTTACTCAAGAAAGATAGCCGTGTTCAAGAAGTTCCTTTTGATTCAGAGAGAAAATTAATGTCGACGGTTAACCATTATGGTGATAAATTCTTTGTTGCTGTAAAGGGTGCACCTGACGAATTATTAAAACGTGTAACTAAGATCGAAAAAAAGGGTCAAGTAACGCCAGTTTCTGACAGTGAAAAGGAAAACATCTTAGCTTCTAACAAGAATATGGCTGAACAAGCCTTGCGTGTTTTAGGACTTGCTTACAAGGTTGTGGATAAAGCATATGATGATCCAACCACGAATAACGTTGAGCAAGATTTAATTTTTGCTGGTTTAGTCGGAATGATTGATCCAGAAAGACCAGAGGCTAAAGCAGCCGTCGCAGAAGCCAAGAGTGCTGGTATTAGAACAGTTATGATTACTGGTGACCACCAAATCACTGCTGCTGCAATTGCTTCTCGTTTAGGTATATTAGAAACAGGTTCAGACAAAGATAAGTCCGTAATTACAGGTGCTGAACTTGATAAGTTGTCAGATGATTACTTTAACAAGCACGTTCAAGACTACAGCGTTTATGCTCGTGTATCTCCTGAAAACAAGGTTAGAATTGTTAAAGCTTGGCAGGCAAATAATAAGATCGTTGCAATGACTGGGGATGGTGTAAATGATGCACCTAGTTTAAAGCAAGCTGACATTGGTATTGGCATGGGAATTACAGGTACTGAAGTATCAAAAGGTGCAGCTGATATGGTATTAGCTGATGATAACTTTGCGACAATCGTTGAAGCAATTAAGCAAGGACGTAAGGTATTTGCTAATATTCAAAAGGCGATCCTTTATCTAATGAGTTGTAACGTTGGTGAAGTTTTGACAGTCTTTATGATGACGATGCTTGGTTGGGATATCTTAATGCCAGTGCAATTGTTGTGGATTAACTTAGTTACTGATACTTTACCAGCAATTGCCTTGGGTGTTGAACCAGTTGAGCCAGGAATTATGAAGAAGAAGCCGCGTGGTAGAAAATCAAACTTCTTTAGCGGCGGTGTTGCAAGTTCGATTATTTATCAAGGTATTTTAGAAGGTATTTTAGTTTTAGGTGCATATCAGTTTGGTTTACATGTCGGACCTCACGTTGGAAACGCAGCTATGCAACATGCAGATGCTTTAACTATGGCCTTCCTTACTTTAGGCTTAATTCAGTTGTTCCATGCCTTTAACTCTAAATTTATTCACAAGTCAATCTTTAGAGGGCAAACATTTGAAAATAAGTGGTTCAACGGAGCAATTATTATTTCTGCTTTAGTTATGGCTGCAGTGGAAATTCCGTTTTTAACTAAGATTTTTGATGTGACTGAATTAGATGGGATGCAATGGTTGGTTGTAATTATTGCAGGACTTTTGATGATTATCATTATTGAAATCGTTAAATTCTTTGAAAGACGGACTGCTAGAAAATAATAAATATCATCTTCTAGCAGGTAGAATAAAAAATATGCATGAAAAAAGACAGCTAGTTTAAATTTTCTAGCTGCCTTTTTTTACAAATTAGAATATCCGTTCTAATTGCTTGTCGTGCAGATCATAATGATGATTAAACATTTCCATGATTTTTGGTGGAATATGATGATCTATTTCAATTACTGTTAATGGAGAATCTAAGAACACTTCATGAATCTGATTAGCTGTGGTGGGATCAAGCGAAGCTGTCCCTTCGTCAACAATTAAAAAATCTCTTTCATATAGAAAAGCTCGTGCCAATTCTATTCGTTTCTTTTCACCGCCAGATAAGTTATTTCCATTTTCTTCTATAATCGTATTTAAGCCATACCGATTAACATATGGCAATAGTCCAGCCTTTTTGATAGCTTCTGTAATTTTGAAATCATCAAACTTTTTACCTAATGTTAGGTTGAAAAGTAAAGTATCATTAAACATTTGAGAAGTCTGTTGTACCTCACTAAATGTATAATTTTGATTGGTCATCCCATTGACGAGCACGTTTCCTTTAGTAGGTTTTAGTTGACCAGTTAAAAGATTAAGAAGGGTAGACTTTCCTTGACCAGACTTACCAGTAAGTAATAATTTATCACCTCTTTTAATTTTTAAGTTGATTTTGTCTAGTACTAATTCTCCTGGCTTATATCCAAAGCTAATATTGTTAAGGGTTAAGGTATTTAGGTTAGAATTAGGAATATTTTTGTCAAATTCTTCTGGTTTAAAAGAAAGTAGCTTATCTATTATAGGTTTGGCTGATGACATTTGATTACGGCAGCTATTAATACTGTAAAAACTGTTAATAATCCAAGTACTGGAGTATTGGACAGCTACAAATGAGGCTAGAGTAAGCATCCCTTTGATGACCATAATTATTCCTATTCCAATAGGTAAAAAGTCAAAAGAATAAACGAATATATTAACCCAAAAATTGCTTTTAGCAATTGTATTATCACGTAATCTCTTATTTTCAGTAGATTGAGTAATAATTTTTTGCCCTTTTTTAATAAAGGTATCTAATGCATTGTAATTTAAAACTGTCCTAATATTCTTTAAAAAATCGGACATAAATGTTATGTAAGTTCCAGTAGAAGTACTCCAATTATTTGACTGCTGGGCTGTTTTCTTGCTAAAAAACTTAGGGATAATACTTGAAAAAATAGCGAATGAAATAAAAACTAAAGTTAATAAAAAACTATTGCCAACTGCAACTATTGAAGTACCGACAATTGTTACAATCATTGAAATTAATTGAAAAAGTTGCTTCAAATAGTTCTCTTCTATTAAGTTAAGATCATTTGAAAGAAAAGAAATTTGCTTTGATACATTGTTTTCACTGATTTCAATAAAGTTGCTTTTCATTAGAAATTCACGCACGTTTTGATTAAAACAAGCGATATTTCTGTTAAGTATCCGTGTATTCAAATACTTAATAATGACCAAAAGAATTTGGGCAATAGTAATAACTGCTACCATCCTGATAGTATTAGGAATATTTTTTTCAGTAATTAAAGAGAATATTTCTGAATATGACCAAGTTCCAAAAGGCAATTCTAAGCCACTCAAGCATGAAAGCAAGATGCTTAAGGCAAAATATTTTTTGTTGATAAACTTCTTCATTGTTACTCCTCTTTTCATTTAAGATGAGATAAATGATAAGGTATTTGCGTAATGAAGAGGATTTTTTTGCATAATTGATCAGCGAGTTGCGTATATGCAGTTTATTGTGGCAAGATATTTATTGTTTTACTTAAGTTACTTTTCTTTAAAATAGTAATAATGGTCTTTAATTGTTCTTTTTGATTTGTAAAGTAACAATGATAGTAATAACCTATAATTTTCTCAATACCTAATTCGGGATATTCTGTTAATTGAGTTAATAGTTGAATAGCTTTATTAGTTGAACTAATATTTCTGTTTTGGGATGCTGAATATAAATAGTTGATACAGAAAGATGCAACGCTTTCTTGAATTTTTAGAGTTTGTTTACCAAGATTGTTTTGATATTTCTGATAAATTTGATTTAAAAAGAAAGGTAAGTCAAAGGGATCAAGAACTTCAATAAAGGTAGCTAATATCAGAATTTTGTGAGAATCATTGAGCCAATGAGTACCTGAAAAGACTTTTTGTATAATTTTATCTTTGTTTTTAGGAAATTTATGACGACCTGATTGTAGAGTATTGAGAATAAGTTGAGCTTGTAATTTAAGTAAATCATCATTAGATGTATTAATTTGAGTATAGATTTCCTTTGCTTTATCAAGATTTCGATCATAGTAAGCAGATAATAATTGCTCACTAAGTTTTTCATCTTGGTCGTTTACGTTGTTTTGATCGAGGGATGAGAAAAAATCTGAATAACGTATTTTATTTTGACTCAACAGTTTTAGCAGGTCATTTGCTGAAATTTCATGTAGATTACGTTCTATTTTCGAGTAATGCGCTGGAGAAAGGATATTTTGAGTGAATTCTTTTTGAGTTAGTCCTGCGTTAGTACGATATTGTTTTAATGCTTCGCCAATATTCATGTTGTAATCTCCAATCTATAAAAGTCTATCTAGTTATGAATTATATGAAATTTTAAATGGAAAATATAGAAATAAAAATGGAATGAGATAGTGGAAGAAGATAAAGTTTTATCAAATAATCAAAAAAAGCTTGAGTTTACTCAAGCTTTTTTTATACCCTTAGTAATGAGTATATAATTGACAAATATTTAATATTTGTCAACAAATTCATTTATTAAGGAACATCTAAATGAAAAGTTTATTTTTTCGCTTGTACTTATGGGGAATAAGCTTACTTGTAGGTCTTCGCCCAATTAAAGAAAAGAATATTGTTATCTTAAACGGCTCAGGTAGATCTGGTTCAAACGGTTATTTATTTTATAAATACATCAAGGCAAACCATCCCGACTACAACATTACCTTAGTTGAGCCCTGGCCGTCTTCTCACTTATCATGGGAAACCTGGAAGAAAATTGGTGCAGCTAAATATGTGATTACTACTCATCAACCTTTTAAAGCACGTTCTGCTCAAGTTAATATTCAGTTCTGGCATGGCGTACCTTTAAAACGTATGGGCTTTATGGCTCATAATACGCACTATCGTGATAATAAGCGTAACCAAAAGCTATGGCATAAAAATGCAGACCTGGTAACTTCAAGCTCTGATCTCTACGAAAGTTTAATGAGTGCCTGTATGGCAATTGAAGGTAAAAAATATCAAAAACTAGGCTTTCCTAGAATTGATTACATTAACCATCCAGCAATCTCTAAGGAAAAATTATTAGTAGATTTATTTAAAACTAGGGATGATCAAGCTCAAATAGGAATCTACATGCCAACTTTTCGTTATGAGCTTGAAGATCCATTGGTTATGGAAAAAATAAAGCAAGGAAATTATTTTGCCTTTCAAGATTTTGATCCTTATAAATTAAATGATGCATTAAAAGCAAAGCATCAGTATCTAATCGTGAAGCTTCATCCTTATGAAATGCGGATGTTTGAAGACTTTAACAGTCAATTTTCAAACATCGCCTTCTTAAATAATGATTATTTATTTAAAAATGATCTCGACTTATACGAGCTGCTTGGAAATACTGATTTCCTAATTACTGATTTTTCATCAATTTATTTTGATTATTTGTACTTAGATAAGCCAATTATTTTCATTACCAACTATCTAAAGCAATACGAAAAGGTCCGTGGCTTATTATTGAGTCCATATGAGGACGTTACGCCAGGTCCCTGTGTTAATTCACAAGAGGAATTTTTACAAGTTTTGAGGCATCCTGATGATCATCAATACAAAAATCAACGTTTTTATTGGCGTGAGTTAATTGATGAAGTTGATAATCTTGATTCTTGCGAGCCTATCTTCAATTACATGACAAAGAAATTTTAGAGGAAAAAGTAGTGAAGCGAACTTTTCTTAATATTTTATATAATGCGGTCTATCAAATCTTTTTAGTTTTAGTACCGCTAATTACAGTTCCATATTTATCTCGTGTTTTAGGACCTAAAACTTATGGTATTTATGGTAGTGTAAATAATACTGTGCAATTTTTAATGGTATTTTGCACTTTGTCAGTTTCCTATATTGGAATTCGAACTGTTTCTCGAACCAGAACTTATGGAACGCCTCAGGAATTGACAGAAGCTTTCTGGGGATTATGGTATTTCCAAGCAATTGCTGGTTTAGTGACTATTTTAATTACTTTACTGATTACCAATATTTTTCATATTCAATACTGGAACTACTTAATCCTAATGATTCCATATTTGATTTCTGCCCAGGTCGATATTTCTTGGTTCTTTCAAGGTTTAGCTGATTTTGGTCGGGTAGTGTTAAAAAATACTGCTGTTAAGTTAGCTAGTGTGGTTTTGATTTTATTATTAATTAAGTCACCAGCCGATCTTTGGAAGTATTTTTTAATTATGTCAGTTTCGACAATGCTTGGATCTTTTGTCTTTTGGCTTGATATTCACCGCTATGTAGGAAAGCCGGTTAGTCATTTTTATAAATATAAAACAACGATTGTTTCAATCATTACCTTAATGATTCCGCAGATAGCAACGCAGATTTATACCTCGCTTGATAAGCCAATCCTAGGTTTTTTTAGCAATTCAACACAAGTTGCCTTTTATGACAATTCGCAACGAATTTCTAATATGATCTTAGGAGTAATTACTAGTATTTCTTTAGTCATCATGCCGAAGATGGCTAGCGAAGAAAAAGAAACTCAGAAAATTGTCTTAAAAAAGTCGCTTGAAGCAACGACGATGCTTGGAACCTTATTCGCAGTCATTATTATGGCTAATACTAAGCAATTTGTGCCATTCTTCTTTGGTAAGAAATTTATTCCAATGACGCCTTTGATGTTCTTTTTTGCCTTAACGATCATCATGATTCCGATGGGGGGAGTGTTTGCTAATCAGTTTGCGTTGGCTAACAGAAGAGATAAGGAATACGCCATTCCAGTTGTGATTGGGGCGCTTATCGAAGTTGTCTTAGCGGCGCTACTTGATCGACCATATGGAGCTAGTGGAGCAACAGTCGCAATTCTAATTACGGAATTTATAGTTCTAATTTTGCGGCTTTGGATTGTGAGAGATGATTATAGTTTTAAAAATGCATTTAGCGACGTGCCAAAGTATTTCTTAATTGGAATAATTACGTTAATTGCAGGGATGCTCATGCCTAACCTAATTAGTTCAAGTTTTTTGAACATGGCAGTTAAATCAATTTTGATGTTAATTATTTATGCTGGAATTATGTTTATGATGAAGTTAGACTTTAATCAAGATATCATGGACTTTATAACTCGCTTTCTTAGAAAGGTAAAAAGATGATTCCTAAAAAAATTCATTACGTCTGGGTAGGACATAACCCCAAGTCGCCATTAATTAAAGAGTGTCTTACGACTTGGAAAAAAAAGTTGCCTGACTATGAAATTATTGAGTGGAATGAAAGTAATTTTGATATGCATGAGAATCGCTATCTTGAAGAAGCTTATCAGGCTAAAAAATGGGCCTTTGTGTCTGACTATATTCGCGCTCGTGCTATTTATGAACAGGGCGGAATCTATTTAGATACAGATGTTAGAGTTCTTAAAAAGCTAGATCCACTTTTAAAGAATCAGGCGTTTATTGGTTTTGAAAATAATGACTACTTGTCAGCTGCTATTTTTGGTGCAGAGGCCTATCATCCATTCATAAAAGACATTCTCGATTATTATCAAGACAAAGAGTTTACTTTTGACAAAAATAATCAAATGGCGGGCGTGAATAGTTTGTCAGTAACTGATATTTTGAAAGAAAAGTATGGGCTAAAAACAGGTAACTGCGAGCAGCTTTTAAAAGATGGCGTTCATGTTTATCCAGATGGCTTTTTGTGTAATCCAAGTAAAGATTCATACTCTATTCACTTATTTACTGGTACTTGGATTGATGGGCAGCAGTCAGTAAAGCAAAAAATTGTGACCGGTCTAAAGAGAAGAATATCCTCTCCAAGACAGGCTAGTTTATATCAAAAATTAATTCGAAAATAATGAATCAAACAGAATTACAAAAATTAGTAGAAGAAATTTCATTAAAATATTTTCACCTTCCTTTCAGGCATGAAGTTAAGATTAATAATCGCATGACGACAACTGGAGGAAGATATTTTCTAAATGACCATCATATTGATATTAATGGTCATTTTTTAGATGAAAAATATCGCTCAGACTTAGTGGGAATAATTAAGCATGAGTTGACGCATTATCATTTACACTTAGCGGGACTAGGCTATCAGCACCGCAATCGTGATTTTAAGAACTTATTAGCTCGTGTTGGTGGTAGTCGTTATACACCTGACATTGGGTTAAGACGCAGGCAAGTTAAAAACTATCTTTATGAATGTGAAGACTGCCATTTTCAATATCCCCGTGTTCGTAAAGTAAATACAAGAAAATATCGCTGCGGCAGATGTGGTGGTAGACTAAAATTAGTTAGAAGAAATAAGTAAAAAAACAAATTTCCATTTGCTAAAAGAAAAATTATTTGGTATATTAGTTAAGTACCGCGGGCGTGGCGGAATGGCAGACGCGCAAGACTAAGGATCTTGTGATCGCTTTTAGATCGTGGAAGTTCGAGTCTTCTCGCCCGCACCACTAAGAAAAGAAAGTCGCAAATGCGGCTTCCTTTTTTGTTAAAGATATACTTGATAAAAGTAGGAAAGACTATGATTAATAAGAAGACTTTTAGAATTGCTATTAGTGCTATTTTTGTTGCAATTATTTTAGTTCAGACTTTTGTTCCTTACATCGGCTACATTAGAATTCTGCCGGGATTGCCTTCAATTACAACTATTCCTTTGACCGTGGCTTTAGTTGGTTGCTTAATGGGACCTGGGTTTGGTACGTCGATTGGCTTATTTTGGGGCTTATTAAGTTTATTTATTGCTTATACGCAACCTGGCGATATTGTCAGCATGTTGTTGTTTCGAAATATCTTTATTGCGTTAGTTCCGCGGGCAGCAGCTGGCTTTATTGCTGGAATGATTGGTCAAGCTGCAAAAGATGAATCAAAACTTCAGAAGACCGTTGTTTATACAATTGCAGGCTTATGTACGTCACTTGCTAATACTTTACTGGTGATTAGTATTACTAGTTTATGGTTTATGAATAATCCAGCTGCCTTGCTTCAAAGCCTAGGCCAAACTCAAAATTCAGCTCCTTTAATTGCAATTTTATTAAGTGTTTTAGGTGTTAATGGTGTTGTAGAAGCAATCTTTACTGCTATCCTTACGCCAGCAATTGCGATGCCTTTGAAGCAAGTAATGAAAAGGAAGATGAGTTAAAATGCCGCGTAGACGCCGCCAAAAAAATATTCAATATGTAATTGCAAGAGCCTTTGCTATTTGCTTTACTTTGGTAGTAATTTTATCAGGCTTTTTGTACTGGCGTCACGAGGTCGCGGTTAATGAACAATTAAGGCAAGCGCAGTTAGAAAAGGAACGCGCTCTTCAAAGTAAAGAAAGGTTTATTAAAGTAGTAGCTCCAATTGCTCAAAGAGCAGATAAGCCTTATGGTTTATTTCCAAGTGTTACCATTGCGCAAGCATGCTTAGAAAGTAATTTTGGTCAAAGTGAGCTTTCAAAAAAATATTATAATTTGTTCGGTGTCAAGGGAACCGATCCTAATACTAGCCGAGAGCTGACGACTTCGGAATTTGTTAATGATCATTGGGAAACTGTAACTGGTCGTTTTCAAATTTATAATTCTTATGAAGAATCTATTCAGGCACATACGCGGTTATTTGTGAATGGAACTAGCTGGAATAAAGATCAATATCAGCATATTTTAGCTGCAAAAGATTATGCAAGTCAAGCGCAAGCTTTAGAGACGGATGGTTATGCGACTGATCCAGGTTATGCTAAAAAGCTAATTGATTTAATTAAAGAGTTCAATTTAACGCAATATGATTAATTCCAAAACGATGATAGTTAAGGTAAAAGCTATCGTCGTTTTTTGTTATAATAGACAGGTCTATTTTAGTGTTTAAGTTATCAGGAAAGAGAGAAGCAATGAGCGAAGAAACAATTCTTGCAGGATTAAATCCGCAGCAGAAAAAAGCTGTGCAGTGTACTGAAGGTCCACTTTTAGTAGTTGCTGGAGCTGGTAGTGGAAAAACATCAGTTTTAACACGTCGAATTGCCTATTTAATTGAAGAAAAGGGCGTTGCGCCATGGAATGTTTTAGCCATTACTTTTACTAATAAGGCTGCAACTGAAATGAAAGAACGTGTCCAAAAGCTTTTAGGGCCAGCTGCTGATAGTGTTTGGATGTCAACTTTTCACGCTTTATGTGTGAGAATCTTACGCCGCGATGCAGAAAAAATCGGCTATTCTAATAACTTTTCAATTGCTGATTCAGCAGAACAGTTAACTTTAATTAAGCGAATTGAAAAGGATCTTAATATTAATCCTAAGATGTATGATCCTAAGGCTATTTTAGGTGCTATTTCTAACGGCAAAAATGACTTATTTACGCCAAAAGATTTCAAAGAACAAGCAGCTAGTCCTTTTGAAAAAGTAACAGCGCAAGTTTATGCCGAATATCAGCACCGCTTAAAGCGAGATCAAATTATGGACTTTGATGATTTGATTATGCAAACGCTAGTCTTGTTTAAGAAAGATAAAGAAACGCTTCATTATTACCAAAATAAGTTCCGCTATATTTTAGTTGACGAGTATCAGGATACAAACGAAGCTCAATATCAACTTTGTGTGGCTTTAGCTGCTCAATATAAAAATATTTGCGTTGTTGGAGATGCAGACCAGTCGATCTATGGTTGGCGCGGTGCTAACATGGAAAATATTCTTAATTTTGAGCATGACTATCAAGATGATGAAGTTAATACGATTAAACTTGAACAAAATTATCGTTCAACTGGTCATATCTTAGATGCTGCTAACTCAGTTATTAAGAATAATCAAAATCGTAAACCTAAGAAACTTTGGACTGATAAAGGCGACGGCGATAAGATCAACTATTATCGTGCTCAAAGTGGTAACGATGAGGCACTCTTTATTGTTTCAAAGATCAACGAAGAAATAAAAGAGCATCACAGAGACTACAAGGATTTTGCAGTTCTTTACCGTACAAATGCCCAATCTCGTAACGTCGAAGAAGCTTTAGTTAAATCAAACATTCCTTACCGAATTGTTGGCGGTCATAAATTCTATGATCGAAAAGAAATTAAAGATATTTTGGCCTACTTGAAGGTTGTAGCAAACCCTGCTGATTCGATGAGTTTTAATCGAATTATCAATGTGCCAAAGCGGGGATTAGGTCCAACAACGATGGCTAAGTTTAATGGTTTTGCCAATGACAATGATTTCACAGTTGAAGAAACATTTAAGAACTTAAGCTTAGCACCAATTACAGGACGTCCAGCTAAGACTTTAGCAACTTTTGGGACTGCCCTAAAAGATGCAATTGAGTACAGTAAGACGCATAGCGTAACTGGTTTAACTGAAAAATTATTAGCTGACTTTGGCTATAAAGAAGCCCTAGAAAATGAACATACAATTGAAGCTGATACCAGATTAGAAAACTTGAACGAATTCTTAACTGTTACTAAGCGTTTTGATGATAATTATGAGCCAGAAGATGAAGATTCGACTGCCTTAGGTGATTTTCTTTCAGAAATTTCACTCTTAAGCGATCAAGATGATTTAGAAAATCAAGATAATCAAGTAGCTTTAATGACGCTTCATGCAGCTAAAGGATTAGAGTTTCCAGTTGTCTTTTTAGTTGGCATGGAAGAAGGTCTATTCCCGCTTTCAAGAGCGGCAAGCGATCCAAGTGAACTTGAAGAAGAGCGTCGTTTAGCCTATGTAGGTATTACGCGTGCTGAAAAGAAACTTTACATTACGAATGCCTTTTCTAGAACAATGTATGGTCGTCCGCAAAATAATCAGCCATCTCGTTTTATTGATGAAATTGAAGATAAGGATCTAGAATTTGTTAATCCAGTTCAATCTAATTCTTCAATGTCGATTCCTTTTGCTAAAAGTAGTGAACGTGCAACTTCCCAAGTTTATCGTCCCAAAACTAGAATTGAAACAGCTAAGAAGGCTAGTGGTGCAGTTGGCGCAGATAAGAAGACCTGGAATGTTGGCGATCAAGTTTCTCATAAGGCTTGGGGAAAGGGTGTTGTCGTCAAAGTTAACGGCAGCGGAGAAGATATGGAATTAGATATTGCTTTTGCTAGTCAAGGAGTAAAGCGCCTTTTAGCTGCCTTTGCACCAATTAAAAAGATATAATGAGATTAAAGTAGTTTGGTTTAGATAAGGACTGAAATAATGGCAGTTTTAACTCACAATCAGGCTTCTCAGAAAGTCGATGAATTAAGAAAAAAGCTCGATGAATGGGCGGAAGATTATTACGCAAAAGACGCACCAATAGTTGAAGATGCAGTTTATGACAAGGCTTATCAAGAACTAGTAGAATTAGAAAAGCAGTTTCCTGACTTAGTAACATCTGACTCAATTACGCAGCGAGTTGGTGGCGAAATCAAGAGTGATCTTTCTAAAGTGGAACATCCTATTCCAATGCTCTCAATGGGGGATGTTTTCTCAAAAGATGAGCTTAAAGAATTTGATGACAGAATTACAAAGCTAGTTGGACATCCTGTGGCTTACAACGTTGAATTAAAAATTGATGGCTTATCTTTATCGCTAGAATATACAGCTGGTAAATTAACACGCGCATCTACTAGAGGAAACGGTCGTGTTGGTGAAGATGTGACAGCTAATGCCAAGTTCATTAAGGATATCCCACAAACTTTGCCTGAGCCTTTAACAACTGAGGTTCGTGGTGAATGCTATATGGAAAAAGAAGCATTTGCCAAGCTAAATGCGGAACGCGATGAAAAAGGCGAGCAAGTATTTGCTAATCCTAGAAATGCAGCAGCTGGGTCTTTGAGACAATTAGATGCGCGGATTACTAAAAAGAGAAATTTAAGTACTTTTATTTATACTTGGGTTAATCCACCAAGAAACATTACTAGTCAGCACCAGGCAATTGATGAAATGAATCGCTTAGGCTTTCACACTAATCAAACTGGTCGTCGTCTAGAATCAATGGATGAAGTATTTAAGTTTATTGATGAATATACTGCTAAGCGTAACGATTTAAGCTATGGTATCGATGGAATCGTTTTAAAAGTTGACGATTTGAGCTTACAAAATGAATTAGGAAATACCGTCAAGGTACCGCGTTGGGAAATTGCCTATAAGTTTCCTCCTGAAGAACAAGAAACGATAGTTAAAGAGATCGAATGGACAGTTGGCCGAACTGGAGTAGTCACGCCGACTGCGGTGATGAATCCCGTTCAGCTTGCTGGTACTGTTGTTTCACGTGCTTCTTTGCATAATCCTGATTACCTAAGAGAAAAGGGAGTACGGATTGGCGATACAGTTAAATTGCACAAGGCTGGGGATATTATTCCAGAAATTTCTAGTGTCGTTTTAAATAAAAGACCTAAAGATAGTGAGCCTTATGAGATTCCTAATAAATGTCCATCTTGTGGGCAAGACTTGGTTCACTTGCAAGATGAAGTAGCCCTCCGCTGCATCAATCCAATGTGTCCAGCTCAAGTTGAAGAAGGAATTATTCACTTTGCTTCACGCGGTGCGATGAACATTATGGGACTTGGTCCAAGAATCGTAAAACAGCTAATTGATAAAAAATTTGTCAACGATGTAGCTGACTTGTATCATTTAACTAATGAGCAATTAAGTCAGTTAGATCATTTTAAAGATAAGTCAATTGCTAATTTGTTAACTTCAATTGAGAATAGTAAGCAAAATTCAGCTGAATTATTACTATTTGGTCTTGGAATTGATCACGTTGGTGCTAAAGCTGCTAGATTAATTTTGGAAAAATATAAAAATTTGGAAAAGGTTAGTCAATTAACAGTGCCAGAATTAATAAGTATCGATACAATAGGAGAGACGATTGCGGAATCGTTAACAGCATATTTTAATCAGCCGAGTGCGCAAAAGTTGTTGCAAGAGTTGCGTGACAGTGGATTAAATATGGAATATTTAGGAACAGTTGAAGAAGAAGCACCAGATAATTTCTTTAAAGAAAAGACTGTTGTTTTAACTGGAAAGTTATCAGACTTTACTCGAAGCGAATTTACTAAGAAACTTCAAAATCTTGGAGCTAAAGTGACTGGATCAGTATCTAAGAAGACAGATTATCTGATCTATGGTGCAGATGCCGGCTCTAAGAAAGATAAGGCTGAGAAACTTCAAGTTCCAATGTTAACTGAACAAGAAGCAATTGCAAAAATTGAAAAATAAAGAAATAAGAAGGAAAAATAAATTGAAAAGATTTTTGCAAATAGCACTGCTAGTGGCAACTGGCTTGAGCTTAAGTGCATGTGGCAATTTAAAAAATTCCGATCTTGCCAATAATCCCACAACTTCGACAACCAAGAAGAAAAGCTATCAAACGACTAGTACAAGTAAGAATGGTTATAATGTCCTCTTAAAAGATGGTGAATATGTAACTAGTCCAATTGAAGGTACAACTGAAAATACTAGTGATAATAATGTTGACGGTCGTGCTTTAGAATCTGGATTAATAAATTTATCCCAAAATACTTTTTCAAGTAGTAAGTATGTTTTCCAAGAAGGACAAAAAATTTCTGTTGCAGATGCGACTGATTGGCTAGGAAGAAAGTCTAAGAGCAATGCAGATGGTTTAAATGCGGAAAAGAGTACTAAGAAAGATTCTTATAATCCAGTCATTTTAGACCAAATTTTGGAACAAGATTTTTTGACTAAATCTAATTCTAGTTACAAAATGGGTGGTATGAGTGTAGGCTTAGCCCTTAACTCAGTTGATTACTATCAAAAAGTTAAAGATGGTCCACAATATCACAAGGATATTTCTCGCGCAGAGCAGGAGACTTTTGGTAAGGAAGCAGCTAACAAGTTGGTTTCTTACTTGCGTAAAAAGAAGGGATTAAAGGATATCCCAATTCTAGTTGGACTATTTAGTAAGACTAGTAAAGATTCCCTAGTTGGCGGAAATTACTTTGCATATGGAATTGCTAATGCAAATAGTAGTAAAATAAATGATTGGAAAACAGTCAATAATCGTAGTCAAGTACTACCGACTGTTGGAAGCGAAAAAGCAATTAATTCTACTGATGCAGCTTCATTTAGTGATTTTAAGGCTGCTATTCAAGGATACTTCCCTAATATTAGTGGGGTAACAGCAACTGTTCGCTATCAAAATAAAACTTTGACGCAAATGAACATTACTGTAACTACGCAATTCTTTGGCTATGCACAGATCGAGAGTTTCTCAAGACTTGTGCTTTCAGCTGCTAAGAAGTACTTACCTAAAGATGCACCAATAGAAATTAAGATTAACTCTGTTAATGATACGCAGGCATTAATTGCTAAGAATTCCGCAGACGATAGTTATTATGTCCACGTCTTTGGCGGTGAATAGGAGGCAAACGGTGAAAATTACAAAAGATGAAATCAATCACGTTGCAACACTATCTCGACTTGAGTTTGGTGAAGACGAAATTGATAAGTTTACTGAACAAATGGGTGACATTATCAATATGGCACATCAATTAGCCGAAGTTGATACTGAAGGAGTTCCTGAAACTGTTCAAGTTGTTGATCGAGAGACTGACTTTAGAGAAGACAAGCCTGAACATTGGGAAAGTCGCGCAGAATTAATGAAGAATGTTCCTGAAAAAGCTGATGGCTTCATTAAGGTGCCAGTAATTATTGATAAGGATGATAATGAATAATGAATTACTTAAATGAAAACATTGACTCATTAAATAAAAAATTACAAGATGGCGAAATAACAGCTGAAGACTTAGCTAAGGAAACAGTTAAAAATATTAAAGAAACAGACAAAAAAATTAATGCCTGGATTACTGTTGACGATGACGCAAAGCCAGCAGAAAATTTAGATTTTGCTAAAAATAAATTGGCTGGTATCCCAATTGCAATTAAGGATAACATCATTACTAATGGTATGAAGACTACTGCAGCTAGCCATATTCTTTACAATTACATGCCAGTTTATGATGCCACTGTAATTAGCAAGTTAAAGAAAGCTCAAGCAACCTTTGTTGGTAAGACTAACATGGATGAGTTCGCAATGGGTTCATCTACTGAACATTCTTACTATGGTGCAACCCATAACCCATGGAACTTAGAAAAAGTTCCTGGAGGTTCATCTGGTGGTTCTGCAGCTGCAGTTGCTAGTGGTGAAGTTGTAGCAGCTCTTGGTTCTGATACTGGTGGTTCTATTCGTCAACCAGCTGCTTTCAATGGTATTTTTGGGATTAAGCCAACTTATGGGCGTGTATCACGTTGGGGATTGATTGCCTTTGGTTCTTCATTAGATCAAATCGGTGTTATGAGTAAACGTGTTAAGGATTCAGCAGAAGTATTAAACGTAATTGCTGGTCCTGATGAACATGATGCAACTGTTTCAGAAAAAGAAGTACCTGACTTTACTAGTTTCTTAGGTCAAGATGTTAAAGGCTTACGCATAGCTGTTCCTAAGGAATACATGGATGCTGTTGATGGTGAAATGCGCGATGTTGTCCAAAAGCAAATTGATGTCTTGAAGGATGCTGGTGCAGTTATTAATGAAGTTTCATTGCCACATACTAAATATGTTGTTCCTACTTACTATATTGTTGCCTCTAGTGAAGCTTCTTCAAACCTTCAAAGATACGATGGTATTCGTTATGGCTACCGTGCAAAGGATACTAAGAACTTATTAGATGTTTACGTAAAATCTAGAAGTGAAGGCTTTGGTGACGAAGTTAAGCGTCGTATTATGCTTGGTTCATTTGCTTTATCAGCAGGTGCATATGACGAATTCTTCAAGAAAGCTGCTCAAGTTAGAACTTTAATTTGTCGCGACTTTGAAAAGATCTTTGCAGAAAATGATGTTATCGTTGGACCAACAACTACTGAACCAGCATTTGGCATTGGCGAAGAACTTTCAGACCCAATTAAGATGTACAACAACGATATCTTAACAATTTCCGCTAACTTAGCTGGTATCCCAGCCGCTAGTGTACCTGCAGGTTTAGTTGATGGTATGCCTGCTGGTCTTCAAATTATGGCTAAACGTTTTGATGAAGGTACTGTATTTAAGGTTGCTGATTTCATTGAACGTAATAACAAATTCTACGAAAAAACACCTACAGGAATGGAGGATTAATTAATGAATTTTAAATCGACTATTGGTCTAGAAGTCCACTTCGAATTAAAAACAAAGAGTAAGATTTTTTCTCCATCACCAGTTACTTATGGTGCTGAAGCAAACACTGAAACTAATGTTATCGACTGGGCTATGCCTGGTGTCTTACCTCGTTTAAATAAAGATGTTTACCGTCTTGGTATTATGGTTGCTTTAGCAACTCATTCACATATCTTGCCTGTAACTCACTTTGACCGTAAGAATTACTTCTACCCAGATAACCCTAAGGCTTACCAGATTACGCAATTCTTCCAACCACTTGCTCGCGATGGTTACATCGAAGTTGAAGTTCGCGGTAAGAAGAAGCGTATTGGTATTCACGAAATGCACATCGAAGAAGATGCTGGTAAGAACACTCACGGAGCTAATGGTTATTCATACGTTGACTTAAACCGTCAGGGTGTTCCACTTCTTGAAGTTGTTTCTGAACCTGATATGGAAGATCCAGAAGAAGCTTACGCATACTTGACTAAATTACGTCAAATCGTTCAATTTACTGGTGCTTCTGACGTTAAGATGGAAGAAGGTTCAATGCGTGTTGATACCAACATTTCTATCCGTCCTGCTGGTCAAGAAAAGCTGGGTACTAAGGTCGAAATGAAGAACTTGAACTCATTTGACCACGTTCGTCGTTCTCTTGCATATGAAGAAAAACGTCAACAACAAGTACTTCTTTCTGGTGGCAGAGTTCAACTTTCTACTCGTCGTTTTGATGAAGCTACTGGTAAGACCGTCTTAGAGCGTGTTAAGGAAGGTGACGCAGATTATCGTTACTTCCCAGAACCAGATATTGCACCTTACCACATTAAGCAAAGCTGGATTGATGAAATTGCAGAAAGTTTACCTGAATCACCATTTGAACGTCGCAAGCGCTACGTTGAAGAATACGGTATTAAGGAATATGATGCTGACGTTATTTTACAAACTAAGGAATCAAGTGATTTCTACGATGCTGCAGTAGCTGCCGGTGCTGATCCAACTTTAGCTGCTAACTGGTTGAACACTCAAGTTAATGGTTACTTGAATGAAAACCAAGTTGGTATTGCAGATATTAAATTGACGCCAGAACACTTAGCTGAAATGATCAAGATGATCAAAGATGGAACTATTTCATCTAAGATTGCTAAGAAGGTCTTCAAGGAATCTATTGAAAATGGTACTGATCCTAAGAAGTATGTTGAAGACAAGGGCATGGTCCAATTATCAGATGTTTCTGTTCTTGGGCCAATGGTAACTAAGGTTGTTGATGACAATCCACAATCTGTTGAAGACTTCAAGAATGGTAAGGATCGTGCAATTGGATTCTTAGTTGGTCAAATCATGAAGCAAACTCGTGGTAAGGCTAACCCTAAGGTCGTTAACCAGTTGCTTAATAAGGAACTTCAAAGTCGTTAATCATTTTAGGGAGGCGAAAGGCGATGACGAAAAAAGCAAGATTAATTTATAATCCTGTTTCAGGTCACGAGCAGATGCTTCAAAATGTCGCAGATATTTTAAACGTATTAGAACAGGCTGGTTTTGAAGCGAGTGCCTTTAGAACTACGCCAGATACTTTGTCTGCTCAAAATGAAGCAAAAAGATGTGCCCTAGCTGGTTTCGATTTGCTAGTAGGTGCTGGTGGAGACGGAACGATTAACGAAGTAGTCAATGGTGTAGCTCCCCTAGAAAAAAGACCTAAGCTAGCTGTTATTCCAGCAGGAACAACGAATGATTTTGCTCGAGCTTTAAAAATTCCAAGAGATAATTTAGTTGATGCAGCTAAAGTAATTCTGACGGGTAAAACGCAAAAGATGGATATCGGTCGTGCTGGTAAACAATATTTTATGAATATTGCGGCCAGTGGTTCATTAACCGAATTAACTTATGGCGTTCCTTCAGAAGTGAAATCGGTTCTTGGCTATAGTGCATATTTGCTTAAGGGTGCAGAAATGTTACCAAAAATAATCAGTAACAAGATGCGATTAACCTATGATGATGGTGTCTATGAAGGAAACTTATCAATGTTTCTTTTAGGGATGACTAATTCAATCGGTGGTTTTGAGCGTATTATGCCTGATGCACAATTATCTGATGGTTTGTTCCAGTTAATCGTGGTTAAAACCGCAAATCCGGTAGATGTTTTACGTTTAATGGCGATGGCCTTAAATGGAAATCATGTTAATGATCCTCAAATTATCTATACTAAGACTAAGTACTTAAAAGTTGAATTACTAGATAACAGTAAAGATAAAGAACCAATTCCCGTTAATTTAGATGGCGAAATTGGTGGTCATCTACCAATTGATTTTGAAAATCTGAAGCAGCATATTGAATTTTATGTTGGTTAATATAAAATAGAGACTAATAATTTGTTAGTCTCTATTTTTTGTAGGAGGAGAAAAATGAAGAATCTTGTTCATCATTTAAATACAGATATTAATGGAATTACTGAATGGGCAATGATTTTTTATGTTGTTTTTCCTTTAATAGGGTTCATTGCTAGTTTGGTATATTTGTAAAGAAAGAAAAAATCAAAGCGGAAGCGGCTGCTTGCTACGCCCTGCTAGGATTGTTGTTAAATGTAATTTTCTATTTAATATTTGGTAGATAGGAGTATGTATGGCGATTAAATTAGTTGCAGTAGACTTAGACGGAACTTTGCTCAATAGTGGTAACGCAATTTCACCTGAGACTTTAAGAACTTTGCAAGTAGCGCATGGTATGGGGATTAAAGTGGTTCTTGCTTCAGGACGTCCTCTTTCTGGCGTGATGCCATTTGAAACGCAGTTGGGACTTGAAGGATCAAAAGAATACGCAGTCGTTTTTAACGGTGCTGTTGTTCAAGACTTGTCTGGAAAAGTTTTAATGAGTCAGGAGATGGACTATCGTGATTTTGAAGTAATGCTTCGTTTGCAACGTCTTGCCCATGTAAATTTACATTTTGAAACGACTGAACGTTTCTGGACCTTAGACCGTGATCTGTCAGTGCAAATGCAAATTAATGCAGCTTTAACTGATAATGAAATTAGAGTTCGTGAACGAAAAGAAATTCCGCGAGACTTTACCTTCAATAAAGTAGGCTTTACTTGTCCAAAAGGTAGCGATCAAATTGAAAAACTTTGGAATTCTATTCCTTACTGGGCTTTTGAATCTTACGATATTGTTCGCAGCTTAGATAATTGTATTGAATTAAATGGCATTGGAGCTTCAAAGGGCAATGCCTTGATGAACCTAGCAGAGCGGTTAAAGATTAGTCCAGAAGACGTCATGGTCTTTGGTGATCAAGGTAATGATGTCTCGATGTTTGAAAATCCCAGCTTTAAGAAAATTGCGATGGGTAATGCAATTGAAGATATTAAAGAAAAAGCTGATTTTGTTACAGATGATAATGATCACAATGGTATTGCAAAAGCACTTAAGAAATTTGTAATTTAATTCAAAAGCCCCTGGCTCAGTATTGATCCGTACCGTGTCAAGTAGACAGTTAAAATATATAAATTAATTAGCTTAATCAGCTCGCTATTATGCGAGCTGATTTTTCTTTTCATCGATCTTCTTCCAAAAGTTTTTATATCTCTTATCTTGCTTTATTGGATATGAAATTATATTTTCTGGATTGTCCTTAGCTTCTCGTCTTACTTGACCTGCGGTCTTACCATTGAAACGTTCTTGAGGGTCATAATTAATATAGTATTCAATAGTTGCTTTAAAAGCTTCTTCCATATCTTCATAACTATTTACATTAGGATAAAGAACAACTCTCATTTCTTTGATTAAACCTTGATTAAACCTTGCCAACCTTCCATTGGTCCATTATCAATACAGCGGCTTACTCTCGACATTGATTGTGACATACCATGTTCTTTTAGCTCTTGCAGGAAATCTGCTCTAGTAAATTGAAATCCGCGATCGCTATGAAGCATTGCATGACTATCTGGTTCTCTTTGCCAAGCGGCTGCTAAAGCAGCGTTGACTAAGGCCACATCGTTACGCTTGCTTAGAGCATATCCAACAGGAAATCTGTCATAAAGATCCAATATAGTGCAGAGATAAATCTTTTGACTTGTTCCAGGAATCTTTTCTTCAGTAATATCAGCACACCATTTTTCATTAGGCTTATTGGCATTAAAGTCTCTATGTAATATATTTGCGGAAGTTTCTTCAGGTCTAGATGCTTTATAGTGATATGTTTTATGAAATCTTGGCTTACTAGTATAGATGCCGTTAACACACATCAAACGAGCTATAGTTCTTTGATATATTTTACCTTCACAATCCGCTAGTTCCTTATTTAAGGCCATAGTCATCTTAGGGGATCCAAAAAGGCTGTTGTTACTCTTAGCTATTTCCTTAATGCGTTTAAGAATCTTTTGATCTCGCTCTTCACGCTTACTTGGCTTATGATTAAGCCATTTGTAGTAGGCTGAACGGGCAACATGAGCTTGTTTACACATCCATTCAATTGACCACTTATATTCCTGATGACATTCTTTAATCAAGCTATAAAGAGAGTATCGCTGCTTTTGTTTAAGTGCTATTTGTCTTTGCTTTGGTTGTCCAATAAACACATCCTTTCTAATTCCTTCACTTTTTTTAAGAAGGCTATCTGTTGGTCTTTGAGCTTATTTTCTCTTTTAAGCTGCTCGACTTCACGCTTTAGTCTTTGAGTTTCAGATAGTTCAGTGACTTTTAAATGACGGCCACGTCTGTCTTCTAAGCTCTTAAACCCTTGCTCTATATTTCTTAGACCAGTTATATACTTGAGCATAATTACAGCAAAATTTAAGTGCAGCTTCTTTATAATTCCATTCATGATCCTTACAGTATTCAACTATTTGTTTACGTTCTTCTAGAGTTGTCTTTTTTATCTTAGTCATGTAAGCCTCCGGAGCAGGATTGTAATCCTTAAGTTCTTGATGACTATTATACTTGATAACCCATTGCTTTAATTGATTAGAACTTCGTAGACAAAATTTATGTGTAAGTGAATTATATGATCCTTTACCAGTTAAATAGGCAGCCACACACTTTAATTTGAACTCTTTACTATATCTCTGATTATTGTTATGTGGTTTTAAAGCTTCTGGACCTTGAGCTTTGAATGCATGTATCCAATGTCGAAGTGTAGATTCATCAGCTCCTATAAGTTTCGCAATTGAAAGCACGGATGCTTCACCATTTAAATATTTTTTAACTGCTTTAAGTTTGATTTCATAACTAAATTTACTTTTTCTAGACATACAAAAAAGTCCTACTTTCATAGATAGTACAACTTTATATATTTGTACTGTCTACTAAAGTAGGACTATATCATTATTCTAACGGAGTTCATATTTATTTGCTTTTGACTTCTTGATATCCATCTAAGACATTAGCGTAGCGAGCTAGCGTGAAGAGATAGTCAGATAGACGATTAATATATTCCAGATTAAAAGGCGAAATTGGCTGCTTTTTATCATTTAGTTCAACTAGTGAACGTTCAGCGCGCCGTGCCAATGTGCGGCTATACTGCAAATTGGCAGCGGTGGTTGAGCCACCAGGAAGGATAAAAGCTGGAATCCTAGGATATTGCCGTGTAATCTTATCAATTCTATTTTCTAATTCTTTGACCTTATCTGGAGTAATTTCTTGGTGTCGTCTAACGACAATATCAGCTTGGAACTGATAGAGTTCTTTTTGCCTTTTTTGTAATTCATCTTTTAGAACCTGGCAATTATCTGATAAGTTAGCGATTACTACGCCTAAGTAAGATTGAAGTTCATCAAGATTGCCGAGAGTTTCAATTTGTAAGTCATATTTTGGGACCATCTTACCGCTAACTTGCTTGGTTTTTCCCTGGTCGCCAACTTTAGTATAAATTTTAAGTGTCATATTAATCCTCAAAAAAGTGCTTAAGTGCTAAAGAGATAGGTTTATATAAAAGTAAGTAAAAAACAACATTGCCGATTGCATGATAGGTATCAAATAAAATGCTACCTGCCCAGTATGCAATAAAGGCTGGTAAACCACCGAAAATCGTCATTCCTAAATCTACTAAAATACCATATTCAATTCCTAAAAATGCGACCAGAGCTAATTGCAGCCAGAACCATTTCGTTAGGGGAGTTAGCTTTTTAAATAGTAGAATTGTTAAAACACAACCACCGTAAGCTAGAATTTGCGGAATTGTCCAAATACCAAAACCAAGAAAAATATTAGAAATAATCATGGTTAAGATAGCTAGGGCAAATCCCATCCCTCCACTTACAAAGAGAGTAGTAAGCATAATAATTGGTGTAACTGGTTGAACATTAGGAACCGGAATAATTTTGAAGATTCTCAAAACAACGCATAAGGCGGTCAGAACTCCTAAGAGTGCGAGCCTCTTAGTTCCAGCTAGTTCTTCAGTAGCCATTAATATTTACTCCGGGTAAAGACTACCTTATCCTTGTTCTTAAGCTTTTGTTGGTAGGCACTTTTGTTTACCATTTTGCCATTTACTGTATAAGTCCAGTAAATCTTTTTTTGAGGATTTTGACTTTTACCATCAATAGCAGTAATAAATTCTTTTTGGCTCTTTACTTTCCAGTTTTTCTTAAGACCAGTAGCTACAGTAGAGTTCTTTTTAAGGTGAACTTTTTTGTTAGCAAAAGTCTTTTTATTATCTTTTAGTGTGTAAGTAACTGTAATTTGGTCAGTTTTGGGTTTAGCTTTTTCTTGATTATTTTGACAACCAGTTAGACTGAAGGTAAAAAATAAAATAATTGCAGCAAAAATACTTAACTTTTTAGTATTTTTCATTTCTAGAAACTCCTCTTATTATTTGATTGGACAAGCACCATTATCACAATCGCTTTGATCTACTAATTCAAGACCCTTTTGATCATCATTAGTTTGTTCAAAGACTATTTCGACATTACCAGTAATGTGGTTATCTGCTTTTTCGTATTTCTCTTTACTAATCGGTTCTTTTGGAGCTTGTTTTAAGGAGCCACCATAGTAAGGCAGAAGTGAAGTAGATTTAATCGCATGACGATATTGATGCAATAATGGAGCTATTTGATCGCTTTCATCATTTTGAAATGTAATAGTACAACTTACCGCATTATCTGACCAGTAAGTTTGTAAGAAAGCTTGAGTAGCAAATTGTTCAGCAATTGAAACAGTTCCAGCAGAAGCAAAGTTATCACTGTCAGCATTAGCTGCCTTAATTGGAAATTCAACGCAAATTGTATGTGGCGTGTAAATATCAGGCTCAGTTCTATAGCCACAGTCTTTTAAGGCTGGAAGAAGAGGATCGGTTTCTTGGAAGCGAATACGTTGAATTAAATAGCCAGAATAGTGGAAGTGCATCCCTTCAGAAACGCCAGCAAGTTTAGCAACAGTACCAGATGGCTTAACTGTAGTGTGTTTAATTGAAGTGTTACAGTTTAGTTCTTGGCTATAGTCTTTGTCAGCATCAACAACAGCTTGGTAGAGACCATCGACTGTTTTAATAATTTCAGGGTCGTAAACTGGATCTTTAATTTCTTTACCAGTTTCTGAATCAGTAGCAGTCTTAAAGCCAGTCACTACGCGGTGACCAAAAGTAGATAAAATCCAGTCTTGAATTCCAGACATTGAAACCCCAATCCGGCGATTCTTGTTGATGATCTTACGAGATACTTCCCAATCATATGGGCTAAAGGTAACACGCTTGGTGTAGCGAGCAGCTAGTTTAAAGGCCTCTTTCAGATCCCAGCCTTGTTTTTGAGCAATGAAAGGAAAGACTTCAAACAAGTTACATGGTTCACCATTAGCTAAGGAGATTTCTCCGCAAGGGTTAGTTCCTTCAACTTCACCATCAATTCCAGCTTGGTAACCATCTTTGATGCGGCCGTAGTTACGAGATAATTCTAAATTAACAACACCAGGTTCACCGTTGTGTAGAATACTGTCAGCAATTGGTTGATAGTTATCAAACTCAGAATTAATTGCAACACTATTATTTGATGCCCAGCGGTGGTGGTAAAGTTTCTTTTTATCTTGCTTCATAGTAATGAAGTCTTGGTTATCGCTTGAACCAAGTGCTAGTTCTGCGCTTCTTCTAACGTTACCAGCAACGACGGTTTTACCAATTAAGTTGCAAATATCTGTTGCATCAACTGCAGTCAAGTTTTGACCAGCACGATCATTAAGAATTTGATTAATGTCAAAGAGCATTTCGATTAGTGGCATTGGACCAGAAGCTGTACCACCGAATCCATGAATTTTAGCTCCGTAAGGGCGGATATCGCTGATATCAAGTACTAGTTTTATCTTGTTCTCAGGATTAGTTGAATTGAAATGCATGTCGATTAAACGAGCATTCGCTAAGACCCAACCTTCACGAGTATCAGGGAGCTTGTAGTAAATGTAATCTTCTTTTTCTTGATTAGCTTCTTTCCATTCATCAAGATCAGTAGCGCCTAACTTAAGGGATGCGTCATAGGACTTACTCTTCTTGTCAATAACAATAGCCAAATCTACTTTTTGATCGAGTTTTGGAATTTGGTTAATGTTTTCGTCAACTACAGAAAAGCCTACGCCGCCGCCTTTCATTAGTTGGTCAAATAAAAATGAAAAAGGCATTGATGGTGCAATTTGGTCTTGTGTAAGATAAGCAGGAACAATGTGGCTATTACCATATTGTTGTGGACGAATGGCAATAAACCAACAGTTGTTTAGTGAATCGCCATTTCTCTTTTGATAATCAGTTCCTGAGATCCATAAGTTTCGACCAGATGGAGTAGCAGCTAGACCATAGACTAGGCGAAATAACTGTTTAGCTTCAGCTGTTAATTCATGAATGGTCTTTTCGCTAGGATCATTTTTTAAACGTGGGTCAAGATTAATATTACCTTCAATCACGCGTTTAACAGTTTCGTCCCAATTTTCAGAGCGATTTTTATCATCAAGCCAGCGAGCATAAGTACGTTTATAAGTAACCCAACCAAGTTCACCCCAGTGAGGAGTAACTTCTTTTTTAGTTTGTGCAATGAAATCTAGATCAAGTGTGATTCTCAAATCAGACATTTTTTATCTCTCCCTAAGTACAATATCTTGTCGACACTTAAGAGGATAACACAATATCTAGTATTTTTCTTGAATAAAAACACTATAGATTGTTATTTGTATTGGGAAAAATTGCATGAGAATGGGGAGGAAGAGAGACAAAAAAATTTTGAAATTTTTTGTAAATTTGAACACAAAATAAAAATGCGAGGTAACTTTCAAAAGCACCTCGCATTTTTTCATAAATATTATTAATTTCTGTCACTAAATCCAAAGATTTGTAAGAATTGTAAGAATAGGTTAACGAAATCTAGGTAAAGTGCTAAAGCACCTGCAACAGCCAAACCATCAACTGAAACTTGACCACCGTAGTTTTCGTAAATTTGCTTCATTCTTTGTGCATCCCAAGCAGTTAAGATAGTGAAGATAATAACTGCGATGAATGAAAAGACGTAAGAAACCATTGGATTTCTTAAGAACATGTTGATAAGCATGGCAACAATTAAACCAATCAAGGCAGCAGAAGCATAAGAGCCGAGATTATTTAAGTTCTTCTTAGTAGTTGTACCAATTACTGCCATCGTAATGAAAACTGTAGATGAAGCAACGAATGCGGAAGCAATGCTGCGACCAGTATAGGCACCAGCAATCAATGAGAATTCAACTCCATAAACAATTGCCATAATCATTAACATGACGAAGCTAGCTACGGGATTTCTTGTTGCTCTAAAGCTAATTCCAAAAGTTAATGCAAGTGGAACTAACAATAAAATCCAAGTCATTGCTGGGTTGCTAGCAAATAAAGTCATTACTTGAGTTCTAAAGACAGTCATTGTTAAGTAAGCACTTAAAGCAGAAACTAAAACGGCAATTGTCATCATACCGTACATTCTGCTTAAGAATCTATTTAAGCCAGTTACGTCAACGATTGTACGACGTTCTGGTTCTTGTGAAAAGTTATTCATAAGCTCTCCCTCTTTCATTATTATTAATATATTTTAACGTATCTTAACAGTAAAAGAAACTTTTACACAAATGGATTGTAAAAGCGCCCTGAATTGACTTTAAAGAGCAAAATAACAACTAAAACAAGAATGAAAGCTAGACTAGTAACTAAATAGTCAGCTAAGCTAAATTTTTCGGCTACATACCAAGTCCTCTTTTTCTTTGAGCCGAAACGTCTAAGCTGCATGGCAGTACTGATCGTATCAATACGGTCAAGACTTGAAAAAATAAGCGGAGTCACAATGTTTAATGTTCCATGGATTCGCTTGCCAAGAGATGCTTTTTTAGAAAGTTCATTTCCCCGTGCTTGTTGAGTAGCAGAAATTGACCAGTAACTTTCCTGGATATTAGGGATATAGCGCAAGGCTAAAGAAACGGCATAAGAAACCTTGTAGCTGACACCAATTTTATTTAAGCTAGCAGCAAATTGACTAGGATTGGTTGTTAATAAAAAGAGCAGAACTAGGGGAATAGAGCAGATATACTTCAGACTAACGTTAAGCAAATAAAATAATTCCTGAGCAGTTAAGGTAAAGTATCCCGCATTGATTAAAACTGTTCTTGAATGGTATAAGCTTTCGCCATAAGTGGGTTGAAAAATGAAAACTGCCAAGATATTAATTATGGCAAAAACAATAATGAACTTAACAATGAAAGAAACCTGTTTCCATTTAATACCTGCTATTTTTAGTAAGATCAAGGATAGAATACAGATTGCAATTAAGAAGCGGGTGTCGTAAGTAACCATGCAAGCAATTGAAACTAGAATTAAAAAGATCATCTTTGTAGTAGCATTCAAGGCATGGATAAAACTATTCCCTGGCTGGTAGCCTAAAATTTTACTATCATTCATAATCTTCATCCTTCCAGTTCTTTTGTTCAGAATTAATGTAGGCTTGTACAAATTTATTTGGATCAGGCAAGTCGTAATGCTGCGCAAGTTCAAATAAGCTCGTTCTCTTTAAAGACGCTTCTTTAATTAGTTTAGGATTAGTTAGTAATTCAATCGGGCTTGTATCAGCGATTAGTTTTCCTTTAGTGAAGGCAAGCGAGCGTGTAGTATATTCGAGCATTAAGTGCATATCGTGCGTGATGATAATGATGGTCTTGCCTAGCTTGTTCAAGTGTTTTAAAAAGCCCATAATTTCGGTATATGTCTTCCAATCTTGACCAGCAGTTGGCTCATCTAGAATAATGATTTCTGGTTCTAAGACTAAAATTGAAGCGATTGTTACACGTTTTTTCTGCCCAAAACTAAGAGCAGAAATTGGCCAGTGCCTGAAAGGATAAAGACCGCAAATTTTTAAAGTTTGATTTACTTTTTGTTTGATCGTTTCTTCATCCACGTTACGCAGACGTAATCCTAAAGCTATTTCATCAAAAATCATTTTTTGCGAGATCATTTGATTAGGATCTTGCATTACATAGCCAATTTTTTCGGCTCTTTCTTTAATTGATAAATTAGCTAGATCTTGGTCTTTAAGTGTAATTTTGCCTTCATTAGAAATAAAACCACAAATGATGCGACATAAAGTGGTTTTACCGGCACCATTTTGACCGACAATTGAGATAAAATCGCCTTGATTGATGGTAGCAGAAACGTCCTTTAAAGGATAAGGCTGATTTTTATTATATTGGTGGCCGACATGGTCTAGTTTTAATAAAGGTTGATGAGTAGCTGTACTTTCTTTAACTGGAACTTGATCAACCCAATTTTCTAATTCTTGGCTAATTGAGTCAGAAGTAGGTAAGTCTGCAATTTTATCTAGCTTTTTAATTGAACTTAAGTTAATACCTGCGGCTGTCATCGCTTTTAAATAAAGCGGCTGACGAACGCCAATTTTTTCTAAACTATTCTCATGAAGAAGTTGATTAGTAGGCTCATCGGCGACAATTTGACCGTCGTTAACTAAAACTATTCTATCAATTGGCTGACTCAAAACTTCTTCGACACGGTGCTCAATAATAATAACTGTGGCATTAAGTTCTTTTTGGATTTTATCGATAATAGCCATTGTTTTGAGTCCGGAAGCAGGATCAAGGTTAGCAAGCGGTTCGTCGAAAAGTAAAATTGGTGATTCATCGACCAAGACGCCGGCTAGGGCAACAATTTGTTTTTGACCGCCAGAAAGGCTTTGCGGCGATTGTTTAAGAAGCTCTTTAATTTGGAGTTCTTCTGCCCATTGGTTTACAGTGTGATGCATTTTGGCTTTAGGCTGGCAATCATTTTCAAGAGCAAAAGCAATATCTTCGCCAACTGTTAGACCAATGAATTGGCTATCTGCATCTTGTAAGATTGTGGAAGTAGTAAATGAAAAGTCAAAAAGACTAGTTTTAGTAATATCTTTTCCGTTTACTAAGCATTTACCTGTGATGTTGCCTTGATCAATATTTGGAATAAGACCATTAAGGCAGCGGCCAATTGTAGATTTGCCGCTGCCTGAAGGTCCGGCCAAGAGAATTTTCTCACCCTTATTAATTTTGAGATTAATCTTTTTAAGAGTGGGTTCAGCTTGGCTATTGTATTTAAACGAAAAATCTTTAAATTCAATAATCGGTTCTGTCATTAATTGAGTAACCTTTCGTGATTAGTCTTTACGTAAACTACCTTTCTTAACTTTAGTTGCTGCGTAAGCTTTAAGCAAGATGGTTCCTAAAATAAGAATAGCAAGTGAGTTAGTAATGGTTGCAGTGGCTCCTTGTAAGAAGACCTTGTTTTGAGGCTCGCTGTAGATTAAGATATCGCCAACTGGTGCGATTACTAACCAAGAAATAACGTTAGCAATGATTTGGACCACGTTGAAGCCGACCATTTGCTTAACAGTGAAGACGCCATTATCTAAGTCAAGGCGCATACCGTAAAGACCGATGATCAAACCTAAAACAGCTGTAGCTAAAACCCAGCTCCACCAAGTTTGACCATACATTAAGAAGTCACCTAGTGCATGGCCGATGAAACCAACAGAAAAGCCGACAACAGGTCCGTAAATAGTGGCAAGTAAAGCTAAGAATGGGTAGACAATTTCAATATTAGTGTTTGGAATTCCAGTTGGAATTGAAGTGAAACGTGCCAAAATAACATAGATTGCTGCTCCGATACCAATTGCAACGACGCTTTTTACTGATAAACCTTTTTGCTTGTTCATAATTTTTCCCCCGTAAATAAATTATTCTCTAGTTAAATCAATTTTCCAATCATTTCCAGTACCAATTTTGTAGGTATCGGCAAATGAAGCTTGATTTAGCGCAATACCTACATTGACTAATGAATTGATGTACATCAAAGGATCTTTGATTGCTACATCAGCAAATGATGTAACAAAAGGTATTGTATCATGATAATAAGTTTGACCTTGATAAGTAATTGTGACGGTAAGTTTGTCGCCACGTTTGATATCAGCTTTTTTAACTAAGTCATAAGGAATATTCGTCCATAAAGAACCAAAGCGAATATCCAATACATCAATTGATCCCTTTAGATGATTATTTTCTAATTTAGCTTCAGTAAGTGGTAATTTTACAACTGAAGCTGGATCTAATGGCTCTCCTAGATCTTCAAAGGATTTTTCACCATCAGCTAGAAGGGCACCATTGTAAGCATAAATATCACGGCCGTGGAAGGTGTTACTTTCTGAAGAATAAGGAAGACGATTCTTTTGTTCATCGATTTCTCTTACTTCTTCAAGCCCCATATAAGTTGCAACATGAGTTAATGAGCCGTTATCAGGTGTAATAATAAAATGTCCGCTTTTTGTTTTAACTGCAATACTCTTTCGATCTGAACCAACACCTGGATCAACTACCGAAACAAAAGTTGTGCCTTTTGGCCAATACTTGATTGTCTGATAGAGGCGGTAAGATGCAGCCCAAATATCATAAGGTGGAATCTCATGAGTTAAATCTGAAACAGCAACGTGCGGAGCAACCAAATGAGCTACGCCGTGCATGGCGCTAACGGCACCATCTTTTAAGCCGAAGTCGGTTTGTAGTACTAGAAAATGATTTGTTTCCATCAAATTCCTCCTTTAATATGTTTTTAATTACTAATAATTTACAATGTATTAAAAGTTTCGTCAATGAAAAATCCGTACTATTTTGCTATGTAAGCGCATATAGTACGGATTTTATTAATAACAAATTATTTTTCAGCCTTATTTTGCCACTTTAGGCCAATTCCGCTGACCCCAGAAAGAATTGAAAAGACAGGAGAAAGTAAGCTGAAGAATGTGAATGGAATAAAGGCTAAAACGGGAACTCCAAGAGTAGAAGCTGCAAAAGAACCAGCTACTCCCCAAGGAATTAAGTAGTTAATTACGCTACCGCCGTCTTCAAGAACACGACTGAGAGCAAGGGGGCAAGACCAATTCTGTCATATGCTTGCTTGAAAGCACGTCCTGGCAAGATGACAGATAGGTATTGTTCACCGACAAATAAATTAATGCAGATACCTGAAAGAATGGTAGTAATTACTAAACGACCAGGCTTTTTAAGGTGTTCAACTAGAGGCTCCATGGCAGTTTGAACAATGTTAAATTTCATTAATAAACCACCAAGAGATAAGGTAGCAATAATTAAGCCAACCGTATCCATCATGCTGGAAATACCACCACGAGTCAGCAAAGCGTTCACTGATGAGTCGCTAGTTTTGGCAACGAACCCTTTCATAATGAGGTTAGTTAAGTCAGTAAGGGATTGATGAGGATTTTGAATAAAAATCATAATGACAGTGACAGCAATATTTAAAAATAAAGTAGGAATAGCGGGGATTTTTCTCCAGGCACAAATTAACATTAAGATAATTGGAATGATTGCCCACCAAGTAATAATGAAGTTATGCTGTAAAACTGCGACAGTATGATTAATCTTTGAAGCATCAATTGATCCGCTATTTCCTAAAATCCAAAAAAGAATTAAAGAAACGATAAAAGCAGGGATTGTTGACCACATCATATTTTTAATATGGGCGAATAATTCACTTTCTGCAACAGCAGAAGAAAGGTTGGTAGAGTCCGATAAAGGAGACATTTTATCGCCAAATACGGCTCCAGAAATGATTGCTCCAGCAACAAGAGCAGGATTGGCATTCATGCTGGCACCAATTCCGAAGAGGGCAATTCCAACGGTTGAAATTGTAGTAAAGCCGCTTCCGATCGCTAGCCCCACGATTGAGCAAACAATAAAGACAGAAGGAACGAAGAATTGTCCGCTAATTAAGTGAAAGCCAAGAACCATAATTGAAGGGATGATACTGCCCTTGATCCATAAGCCAATCAAGGCCCCAATTAGGATAAAAATAAAGATTGGAATAATAGCAACGCCAATTCCTTCCTTGATTCCATCTTGAATAGAAGTCCAGTCATTTCCACGTAGTCTGAGCCAGAAGACTAATAAGCAAACGGTGAATAAAACTGGAACTTCTGGCATTAAACCAAATTTAATTACTGAAATGCCTAGAATAATTAAAAGCAAAAGTAAAATAATAATTGCTTCTAGAAAAGATACTTTCTTTTTCATAAATAATCCTCCATAAAAAAAGCCCTGTTGAAATTAATCAACAGGACGCATTACCGTGGTACCACCTATCTACTGCATGTTTGCAGCACTCTCATCAGGTGATAACGGCACTGATTGTGGCCGAATAAAAGATTGATCGCTGTAATTCGTAACTTATGCCTGACTGGTTCGCACTTTACCACCAGCTCTCTGACGCTTAACATAAGCACTACTGTGACGATAATTGTTGCAATTATGATAACAAGCTTAAAAAAAGATGTCAATGAATTTATTAATAAAAATGATTAGAATTTCGAATTATGCACTTTGAGCGGTAAAATAGATAGGTATAGAAAAAGTATAAATATAAATTGAGGGATTAAGATGACTGATATTTTAACCACCAAAGAATTAGGCAAAAACTTCAAAAATAAACATGTTTTGAATCAAATCAATATTCATGTTCCTGAAGGAAAAATTTACTGCATTATGGGACCAAATGGAGCTGGTAAGTCAACTCTTTTGAAAATGATTAGTGGAATTGAAAAGCCAACTGAAGGCGATATTAATTTTAAGGGTGAAAACTGGAAGCGAGAAGATTTAAAAACTATTGGTTCATTAATCGAAGAACCAGGCTTATTTGATAATTTAACTGTTGAAGATAATATCAAATTGAAATTAAAGCTGCACCATGTTGAAAATAAGGATCAAGAGCAAATCTTGAACACGCTCGGTTTTGGCGATCATAATCAGGAAAAGGTTAAAGGCTTTTCAACAGGGATGCGCCAACGTCTTGGTATTGCGCTCGCTTTTATGGGAAATCCAGATTTAGTAGTTTTGGATGAACCAACAAATGGCCTTGATACATTTGGAATTCATGAACTGCGTGAACTTTTAATGCTAGAAAAAAAGCAAGGTAAAACAATCATTATTGCTAGTCACATGCTTTCTGAAATTCAAAAAGTAGCTGATCGCATTGCAATCTTGGGTAATGGTGAGCTTTTGTTAGAAGAAGATTACGACCAAAAGACAGATTTGGAGGACTTATTTATTTCAACTCTAAAGAAGGCAGGCGTAAAGCATGACTAATATTTTAAAAGTTGAATTTTTAAAAACAAAACATACTATTATTCGTTTGCTTATTTGGCTTTTGCCATTAATTGCTATTTTGATGATGACTGCTGTCTTCTGGGATAATCAATATTCAGTGCAATTAATGATGGGGCAGTGGAGTTATTTTTGGTTAAATATGTCAATTGCTCTCGTAATTGGAATTAGTACTTATTATCAAAAACAAGCCACAAAATTCAAAGAAATTTTAACTTCGCCGCAAGATCTTTTTACTTATGAAATTGGTCGCATTATTCACGGAATGTTGCAAACAATTTTAATGAGTGCAGTTTTCTTGGTTTTGGTAATTTGTGTACGATTTATTTTTTCAAGTAGTGAAGAAATTAGATTAATAGCTGGCTCTATAGTTGGAATTTTGCTCACCTCTATTTGGCTAGTTCCATTTTATTCATGGCTGTGCCGCATTACTAACTTATATTTTGCCCTAGGAATTGGATTTTTAAGTTCAATTTTGGCAATGTTCTTAAGTCGGACAGCTTTTAGTATGTGGTGGCCGTTTGATTGGGGAATGCTTTTAAATAATATGTGGCTTAAGGGTGATTTTGTTTTTGGAACTTGGAGTTTAATCATTTGTAGCTTGATTTTAGGGTTTATTTTAAGTATCTTTAGTGCCTATTCTTTTAAAAAGCAATAATATTTTTTAGTAAAATAGTAGCAAGTATCTAAAAAGGATTGAAATTATGCAAAAAAATCAAATTGTCGACTTAGAAATTACCGACCTATCTTATGAAGCAATGGGGGTTGCTCACTTAGACGGTATGACTGTCTTTGTAAATAATGCTCTTCCAGGTGAAATTGTTTCAGCTAAAATTTTAAAGGTAAAGAAGAATTTTGCCTTTGCTAAAATTGAAAAAATCAAGAAAGAAAGTCCAGATAGAATTAACGTTGAACTTCGTCAGTGGGTTCAAACAGGTCTAGCATCTCTTGCTCATATCAAGTATGACAAGCAGCTTGAATTTAAACGCAATCAAGTGGTGAACTTACTACATAAGGCTGATTTAGATAAGATTAAGGTTGGTCAGACTTTACCTAGCCCAGAAGAAACCGGCTATCGTAATAAGGCACAAGTACCAGTTCGTAGGGTTCACGGCAAGCTTGATATTGGCTTCTTTAGAAAGCATTCGCATGATTTAGTTCCGTTAACTAACTTTTTTACCACTGATCCAGAGATTGACCGAGTTTTAATTAAAGTTTGTGATATTTTAAGAAAGAATCATGTCCCAGCTTATGATGAAATCCACAATAAGGGTGAAGTGCGTTACCTTGATGTTCGTCGTTCAAAGGCTACTGGGGAAATCATGGTAATTTTGGTTTGTTTACACAAGGATTTTCCACAGTTAAAGAAGGTAACTAAAGAAATTAGCGAAATTGAAGGCGTTACAAGCGTAGTTTTGAACCATAATCCTAAGAAGACTAACGTGATTTTGGGCAAAAAAGACTATTTGCTCTGGGGCGAGCCTCAAATTACCGACAAAATTGGAGATGTTAGTTTTAAAATTTCACCGCAAAGTTTCTTTCAAATTAATTCATTGCAAACTCCGCGCTTGTATGACTTGGCAATTCAAAAGGCTGATCTTAAACCAGATGATGTGGTAATTGATGCTTATTCTGGAATTGGAACAATTGGCTTGTCAGTTGCTAAGCATGTTAAGGCAGTGCGGGGGATGGAAGTTATCAAGCCAGCTGTTGATGATGCTAATGCAAATGCAAAATTAAATGGGATCATGAATGCTGAATATGTTGTTGGTAAAGCAGAAGAAGTAATGCCGCGTTGGGCTAAAGAGGGGCTTAAGACAGATGTGATCTTCGTTGATCCACCAAGAAAGGGATTAACGCCAGAATTTATTGATGCAGCTGTTGAAACTGACCCTAAGAAGATTGTTTATATTTCATGTAACCCAGCTACAATGGTGAGAGACTTGCAATTGTTCCGTGAGCAAGGTTATGACTTTAACGAGATTGATCCTGTGGATATGTTCCCTCAAACTCCGCATGTTGAGAGTGTTACTGTCCTTGAGCGCACAGATAAATAGCTGCAAAACGCCGGTGTGACAGTATTTTTGATAGATTGAAAGTGTACTAATTCCCGTTTTGACGATGGGAATTGGTACACTTTTTGCTTTTTCGGCTGGAGGGTCGAGTGTTCTATGTCCTTTTTTGTAGGTTGAGTGTGTAAATGTCCGTGTCGAAGGGTTGAGTAGACTGAAATGCTGAAAGCAGTGATAGAGGTTGATATGACAGCGTTGAGAATGGTTGTAAAAATAGCTAATTTTGAGCTTAACAATTGAGTGGACTAAGCTACTGGTATAAAATCGAGCTTTGCTTTATTAAACTACTTTTATTAAGGAGAATTGTACACTCGACTACTTTCGGGTAAAAAGAAAAGCATGATCGTAAAAATAACGACCATGCATGATATTAATGACCACGATGTTTCTTACGATGCTTAGCTACTCGTTTTTGATAACGAAGTTCTTGCGTTAATAGTTTTTCAGTAGCGTGTTGCGCTTTTCGTAATTTTTTCTTTTCCTCAAATTGTTTTTTCAAAGTGATCTGTGCTTTGGTACTGATACCTTGTGACTTCATTGCTTTGTTGGCCAACTGCTGAGCACGCTTTGGGTTGATACGTTTCGTAACTATACGTGTTCCGCTCGGTTCATGATGAAAGTGGAACTGTTGATAATCCTGATTTATCAGTTTCAGGATTAGTGACATTTTTGGTTCTGAACTTCCAAGGGTAACTGATGCTACAGAATAATCTTTATCGTCATGACATTCCCAAATGGCCTTATAGAAACTACCATCAAAAACAATTGTTAGACAGGATTGGATAACCATCATGTCCCCTCCTTTGATTTTTTAATCGAAAGCGGGACATCCCGGAGGGGAAGGATACTGATCAACGTGTGCTGACGTCCGGACTACCAACCGAACTGTGTTTTTACTTTCTAAGATTAATAGTATCATAATTCTGTATAATATTAGGTTTAAGATCACCGCAAATTTTTAAGGAGATGCACATCTTGAAAATCCCTCATACTTTGTCTGGATTTACCCAAACTTATTACTATAGAGTTAATCTAACTCGCTTAATATTCCCTGATATTTCACGATCTAGTATAATTAAGGATGAGGAATAAGGGGGACGGTCACAATGGAACCTAGTAAAAATATTAAGCGTTGCTGTCTTTTACAAGTGATGATATTAGTTGGAATTCAGGTCATCAACCTTTTTACCCGACCGGCGAAATTTGCTATGGGTATCGTTTCAATAATTATTTTGGGAGCATATTTAGCTGGTGAATATCTCAGTCTGCCAGAAACAATTCGGAAAGTGAATACAATTGTTCAAATACTATTCCAGCCATTTGCTTTTTCGTATACGGCGGGAACTTTATTGACACTTGTCACTCCTTTTAAGTTTGCGCCACTAGTTGCTTTCTGTATTTTAATTTGGTATGCGGTCTCATTTTTGCTATATGTTCAGCAATTTATTGCCCCAATTACAAATAACTGGTTAAGACTATTTTGGTTGATTTACTTTTTCCAGATAGCAATTGCACCGTCAGCTTATTTTGGAATAATTGCTTCAACCAATCCCTGGTTTGGGGCATTCTTTTCAACCGGTTTGATTGGAGCAGTTGCGTATACAATCAGTTTGATAAGAGCAATGCGAGCATGGCACTTTGGTGATCCAATTTCATTAATTAAAAGTCATTCCAAGGGCAATGTTTTAGTGGACTCAGTATTTGCCATACTGGTTGTCTTGTTCATATACAGCAATCTAATGAATACCACCAGTTGGGGAAAATTGAGTTTTTTGCGCTTTTGGCGGTTGCTATTGGGAGCAATGGAAGCAGGGATTGGGGAAGAAGTGCTGTGCCGCTTTGGCATTCTAACCTTGTTATTGTCTTTTGCTAAGAAGCTAAGGCTAAGAATACCGATTGCCATTATTTGCAGCTCACTTCTTTTTGGTCTGTTTCATTTCCTCAATCTGACAGAACAAAGCTTGCCTTTAACAATCTATCAATTCTGTTTCACTGCAGTATCAGGGATTTTCTTTTCGTTGCTGTTCTTATATTCGGGCCACTTAGAACTTGTTGTCTTCATTCATTTTGTAATGGACTTGCTTTCGTATAGTGCTACTGGAAACTCGTCATTGAGTGGGAACATTACCTTAGGTGATTACCAGTCAGTAATTAACTTAGCCGTTTTAATGTTAGCGCTCCTCGTCTGGATGATGTTTGGCAAGAAACGCCAAGTAATGGAAAATCATGTTGATTTATTAGTATCTAAAGGAAATATTAAAAAATGACACCCAGCCAAAATGACCGAGTGCCGTATATCCTGAATATTTACAACTTAACTTTAACCACTTCACCATCTTTGAACGTGAACCTCATGTAGCGTTGAAAGATGGTGATTTTTTCGATTAATCGGCGAACTAGTTGCG
>OGKH01000238.1_pt1 | contig 46829 bp, 102 predicted proteins | sample 1572421 | NCBI WGS metagenome assembly OGKH01 (sample SAMEA2582084, study PRJEB24529) | metagenome | biome: Human gut stool | place: China | collected 2011
ATAGTAACTATGTGGCTTTCAGCCACTTTCACGGCTACGCCGTGAATAATCCAGGTTTATTGTTATATTTGTTTTATTTTTTACTTTTAAGTAGTCGCAATAGCGATATATAGCAATTTCACCGGATTTTATTTCTTCAACATAAAAATCGCCGTTTTCTAATTTTTTAGGTTTGCCTGAAATTGACGATTCACCACAGACAAAAAAGAAATATATATTTTCACAAATATCATGATATTTTTTTATCATTTCTCTGTCTTTGTCTGTGATTGGGAAAGTCCAACTTTTATAAATGGTTTTCCTATTTTGACAGTTTTTCGTGTATTTCATTATAATATAAAAATCTTCGCTTGTATTAGTTGTCATTTTGATAACCTGAATTTCATCGGTACTTTCTATTATAGAAGGTGTTGTATCAGAATTATGTTTAAAAAAAGAAAACATACAAGCGCCGAAATAAAAATCTTGTGTCTGTATTCTATAATTGCCCATGATATAAAATCCTTTTTCTTTTATGGTAACATAAATTGACAAAATATACCATTCAGAACATTTGTTTTTTATCATAGTATATTGTATAATATAGCCTAACAGGAGGTGATATAGTGGATATAAATAATAATGCTGAATTGTCCAATACAATCAATAATTTAATTAAAGAGTCAGGCATAAAAAAAATAGTGCTTGCTGAAAAAATGGGTATTGTAAATCAAAATTTGAATCGAAAAATAAATAAAAAAAATTTATCTTTAGACGAAACAAACGACATCATAAACCCATTAGGATATAAAGCAAAAATAGTAATCGAAAAAGATTAAAAAAATAATCAAAAAACGATTGACAAACATAAAAACATATGATATTATATAATCACAAAAGGAAAACAAAAGAGCAGTCGCAAGGCTACCAACCAAACAATGACTGCTCTTTCCAAACACTTCTTGCAAAGTGATTATATATATTCTAACATTTTAGTATTCGCTTTTCAAGTCGTGTTTCACAAATTCTTGTGAAAAATTCCTTTTTAATAAAACTTAATAAAGTGATTTCTCTATCTTATAGGGGAAAGAAAGAAGCGAAATAGACCGTTCCACGCGTATAGCATCATTAGTCAGACAGCGCAGACGTGCATAAGGGTTGAATCAAATTATAAATCAAATAGTCAGAGTGTTTGAGTTATAGTCACTGGTTACGGCGGTTTTGAAAAAGTAGACTTTCAAACGTATATAAGATTGACAAGCGAAACATGATTTTGCATAAGTCAAATTAAAAATAACTTTCACTTCCAAAAGAAGGGAGGTGAAAACGTATGTACTATATAACATACGACAATGAAACAGTCGTGTACAATTCTGATCACAAGCAACTTGTAAAGTGTCCAACGGAACAAGAAGCAAAAGAATATATACACGACAACTCATAAATTATTGTAACTTGTAAATCAGGACTTGTCAAGTCGGCAAGTCCTTAAATAATAATACGGAATAACAAAAAACAAAACCTTGTATAGGCACGACAAGAATAAGTCCTATCAAGTGCAATACTTCCGCATTAAGATTTTCCAGGAAGAAAAACAATGTGAAAGACGTGTGACGGTGGCAAGGAGTACACACAAAAAATAACTAGGAATTGCAAAAGCATCGGAACGGCTAATACTTCCGAAAGGCTCAAGATCAGCAATGCCTCATAGTTGTGCTGACATGAAGGAGCTTGTATATCTCCTTTTTTAAAACAGATTATACAAGGTTTATCGTAAGTAACTATTATCCTAAAATAGTTGGAGCAGGAAGTCTAAAATTGACATGATGTCTGTATCTGTACCTAAAATAGAACTAAAAACAGACCGTGAGTACTTTAGTAGGCAACACGTAAAAACTTTATCAATCCTATAGAATATGGATGTAATAAGCAAAAATTAAGTCACGCCTTAGTCACTGGTGTAGAATAATCTACAACAAACTTTGAAACCGCTTAAAATTATGCTTAATATCTGTTATCGGTATACGGATATCCAGTCCGGCGTGAGTTCATGACTCTGACAGATATTTTAAATAGAGAATAAATAATCAAATAAGAATGAGAGAGGTAATCAAAATGAGAAGCAAGAAAAGAAACCTAAAAAATAGAATCCACGAAGTTACAACGCTGTTAATGCCGATTGTCTTTACGGTCGGAATGGTTGGTTACTGGTTGGCTTTTGGATATTAAGAAAGAGTGAACATTATGAAAATACCTATGGCATACCACGAATTGTATACTTTTAAGTAGTTAGAGTTTACAGGATAGAGGAAGTAATTGAATAAGCCGGACACCTTCCGGCACTGTCAAGAAAAATTAATGTATTGTATTTGATGAATAAGAACAAATATGTTATAATTATTAAAATTGAAGGAGAATATAACATTGAGTGATACGGATGAACTTGTAATCGTTGGAAAATACAATACAAAATTTAATAATATTCTAGGAATCAATCTGCCTGAATTGGAAATATATAGATCAAATGGACTTAAAACGCACATGATAAAAAGAAAACATTTCAAGGCGCTAAAATATATTAACAATATATCTGAAATTATAAATAGTCCTGACTATGTTGGGATTAATCCGAATGAAGAAGGAAAATCATTAGAGCTGATAAAGGTATACAAAGACAATGTAATGATTGGGATTAAATATGATGAAAGAAAAAATTATCTTTATGTTTCTACGATGATGGACATACATCAAAGTAAAATAGATAGACGTTTACATAGTGGAAGATTAAAAAGTTTTTTGTAAAAACATTGACATATTTTTTGTAATATGGTATATTATATGTACAAACTGATATAATTGGTAGTAACATAGATGTTTTTGAGGTCGGAAAAGGTTCCCGACACACTCTGAAAAGAGTACCTGAGATGCTGGATACACCGCCCAGCCAAAAATATCTATGTTTTTTATTGTCTAAAAACAGGAAATCCTTTATAATAATAAGGAAAGGAAGTGGTTAAAGTGACATTACAACAACAAATAGAAATGGCAATTGCATATTCTGGAAGCGTTACAAAAAAAGAAATTGCTGAAAAAATGAATGTTACTCCGTCAGCTTTCGGTCAAAGGCTAAAAACGGGTAAATTCACGAAAGAAGAACTTCAAAAAATTGCTTCTATTTTGGATGCGGAATATATTTCAGTATTCCGATTTAAAGATGGTAAAGAAATATAGCCGGACACGTTCCGGTTCTGTCAAGAAATATATTGCAGCATAACTAAAAATTTGCTATATTATATTAAGAGGTAATAGAGAAAGTAGGTGAAGGAAATAACTTTACAACAAAAAATAAAAGTTGCTTGTGATGAGGCTGGAATATCATTGACAGAATTGGGTGCAAAAATGGGAATGAGTCAAGCGTCTATTTCCAAAAGGGTAAAAACTGGAAAATTTACGCAAGAAGAACTAGAGAAGATGGCTAGTATTATGGGATGTAAATATACATCTGCTTTTGTTTTCCCGAATGGGAATAGAATAGGCTAAGAAAAGACATTATACGTTTGTATGATGTCTTTTTTATTACAATCATACATTCTGAAAACGTAAAATAAATTCTAAAAACATATTGACATTCCGAAAACTTCATGCTATATTAAGCATAACGAAAACGTAATGATTAGTAAGTTTTCGGAAATAGCACCTTGTCAATTTCATATAGCTAATCAAATACAGCGCGCTTATACGAGCAGATAACACTGTTTAAGTACAGAACTCTTATAAGCGGAAAATCAGCAAGTGAAAGAAGGGAATAAACCGTAATGTACAGGCTGTGCTGTATGATGTTTTTAGTCTATCGGTAAAAGTCCGATACTGATGAGCAGGAGCGAAACTAGAAGAGAATAAGAAAATATACATAAAGAAAGGGTAAAGGGTGGAAATTATGAAGAGAAACAAATTATATGGAACAACATTTTGTGGAAATGAAGCGAGTGACTACGCAAAAGAGCAAGGGTATCTTGATTATGCTACTTTTGTAAAATCATTTGATGCAGTAATGAGTAATGATATTATTCAAAAGACATGGGAAATAATTGGATATTGGGAACAAGCTGGGATTATGTTTTAACAGATGTCAAATTAAATTGTGGACAAGAAGCATTTGAATAAGGAGGTCTAAACAATGAAAAACAGATATTACTTTTCAGAAGATAATCGAGAATCACTTCCAGACGCTATGGAAAAAACATTTTCAGAAAATCAGCTAAAAGAAGTTTATCGAGACATTATCGACAAAACAGAGTATCACGACTTCCAAGAATGGTTTTCGGATATGTTAAAAAGCGGATTGATCTTGTGTAGATAATGGAGGAAACAAACCATGACAAAACAGTTTTTAAAACGAGTAGTAAATGAATCAATCGTAGACACAAAGACAAACAGATACATATACAATACAGGAAATGGAAACATTGAGCGTTTACCACTGGAAAAGCTAAATACAACATATGCTTTAACAGATTGGGAAGTAGTCGGAAACGTAAGGGATTTATAGAAAGAGGTTTGAATGATGAAGCGGAAAATATTATATATCGGTGCTGTTGCAATTATTTCTTTTACTACATTTATAATAGGAAGAAACTCGGTTGAAAACACACCGAAACAAGCTCAGGAAACAGTCGCAGAAATGCCGGAAACATATATTGACACAGAAGAAATCGAAAGCGTTACTATTGGAACAGAGGGGTTTGAGTTAAATTTTTCGGACGGAACTGGCTATCATATCGAAACAGACGTTACACCGGATAGCGGATATATCAATGTAAATGATATAAAAGGTTGGGAAACCTGGAACGATGATGAAAAAGTATATCTATCTGTAGGTGATTGGATAATCAGCAAAGAGCCATATACAACAAATACGAAAGCGGAAAGAATGGAATAGGAAGAGACATGATGGAAAATTTTTATAACAAACATCAGATACAGTTAATTAATATCACACAGAGGAAACGCCAGATTGAGCTGATCTCGGTTGAAAGAAGTGGAACGAAGCAAAAGGAAAGGGGTCATGATTATGATAACAGTAGGAAAATCTTTAGCAGATTATACGTTTGAGGAATTGGAAGCCTTGGATAAGAATATACTAACGAATGAAGAGTGTGAGCAGATTCGTGAGAATCCTCTCGTAACACTGGATATTTTGGGAAGCAGTTCATACAGACGCGGTAGAACATGGATAGATGTTCATATCGAAAATGAAGAACGACAATGCAACATAGATGTATACGTATAGAAAGCACTTGTAATTATACAGGTGCTTTTTATTATAGAAAACTTTACATATTAAAGGAGATTAGAAAAATGAGTAGAAACGGAAAACTTGAACCTATGGAAGTGGAAACAATGATGAATGAAGCAAGAATGCTAAACAATATCATTGAAGTTGGAGAAAGAATGATCGTATCTGACAAGATGGAAGAAGCAAGATCGAAACATGATGGAAGAGAAAAGGCAATTATCAGCATTAATCCATTGCTTATTCATGTTCCAGATTGGCAAAGAGAATTAAGGGTATCTATTGCAAAGAAAATCGGATCTGAATTTAGCTCTTATAAGTGGGATTTGCCTAAGATTATGTGCAAGAATGATAAATTTTATGTTGTTGACGGTATGCACAGAATCATTGGCGCTTATTTTGGAAACATGAAATTGATTCAGGTTGAAGTATTGATCGGAATTACAGAAGCAGAAGCGGTTGACTTATTCTTGTCACAGCAAGACGATCGAAAAACCATGACTCCTGTCGATATCTACAGTGCGGCGCTCGTAGCTAAAAAAGAAGAATATGTTACATTAAAATCTATCTGTGACAGAAACCACATTGCTGTTAAGGGAGACAGGAACCCAGTAAAAAATCCTATTGGTATTTTAACTTCTGTCTCTGACGGTGCAAAGATGTCGAGAGTTTGTCCGGATTTATTAGACAGAATTTTACAACTTATCGTAAAACTACAATGGAACGGAGGTAAAACTTATCGCGAAGGAAAGGCATTCAGCGCGAAAGTATTAAGAGTATTTAGAAAATTATATGCCTACTACTCTGGAAGAGAGACAGACATGGAAAGGGTTCTGTTGAATAACTGTAAAGGAAGTAAATATTTTAATGATAATTTATCAGAGAAGTGGCAAGATTCATTATTCGATTTCCTTTCCGGTGTGATCGAAAGGAATATTGATATTCCGGGAATTGAGTCTAAGACAACACGAAAAAGAACATCAAGAAAAGCAGTAGCAAAGACTGCATAAGAAAAACTTACATATTACGTTCTGTGAGTGTCACAGCTTGCAGAATGATTTCAGGGAAATAAAAAATACAACAAATAAACACAACAACAAAAGGAGAATAATACAATGGAGATTTTGAGCGAATTTACAATTTGCGGAAAGAAGTATTGCACTGTAAGAACAAAAGGCGGTGTATCAGTGGTGGAAAAATGGGAGTATAACAACGTAGTGAACAAGTATATGAGGAATGGAGGAAATAAGAAATGAATGTGATTGAAACAGTTATGACGGAAAAAGAATGGAAGAAACATAATAAAGAATGGTTAGAAGGATATGTTATAGCTGCTACGAGCCAGAAGTTTAAACGGTGGAAGCGCAGACTGAACTTTCAAAAGTTCTCTGGATTGATTTTGCTTCTTATCGCGTTGTTTATGACAGAAACGGATGCAAAAGTATATATTACTGTATTAGGTGTGGCGCTGATCGTGTACTGGAAACCATTTTGTAAGTAAGAATTATTAGAAAGAAAGTAGAGGAAAATATTATGAATATCGAAGTAAATAAGACAAATGTAAAAGTAGAAGGAAATAACCTGGTGATCGAATTAACAGAAGAACTAAGGAAGTCTTTAGGAATGAGGCAAGAGAAACAGTTATATGAATGCAAGGTTGGAAACGTGATTGTAGACGACATTGGAAATGAATGGTATGTGGTGGAACAGGATATTGAGAACAATAGAACCAAAGTTTGGAAAAAAGAGCTTATTGACGGAACTTATAAATTTGACAATGGGTCAAATGACTTTAGAACTTCTGAAATCAAGAATGTACTGAATGATGAAAATGGGAAAATTCTGTCTGATATCTACAAAGGATTTGGAAAAGAAAATGTATTATTAGATACAGTTGATTTACTTTCTATGGATGGGTTGGACACTTACGGAACATGTGATTGTAAGGTGCATTTAGGAACTTTTGATGATTACAGAAAAGCCAGGAAGAATGGTATGTTTAGGACAGAAAATGAAAAACCGTTTTGGTTAGATACACCAGACAGTACAAATGAAGGATGCTCGGCTTCCTATGTTCAGATTGTTGACGGTGATGGTGACGTGGACTACGGCGATTGCGGTTGGGACGGTTGTGGAGTTCGTCCGTTTTGCTCTTTAGACTCTTCAATCTGTGTATCAGTTGAATAACGTAGAACTTTGGAACAGTCAGGAACAGCTTTTTGCTGTTCCGTATGTTATGGAAACAAATAATGATTTCATCGGGAGGAAACACAATATGTATAAATTAACAAAACATGGTAAAGAAGTAGTAAAACATTTTATTAAAGAATGTAATGCAAAAAATAAAGAAATATTAGATGCCGAATTAGATAAAGCGGAAGATACAAATATTCCAACAATTGAAGATATTGAAAGTGATATAGATGCCTTTATAGATGAAGATGGAGAATATTATAATTGCTGGGGGATAACAGATAATTATAGTTCATTTCCTTTATGTTTAAAAGATGGAATAGATTTTACTTTACAGAAGTGTTTTGACAGATGAAAAGATAATTTCAAGATAAGAAAGGAGAATAAAAAATGGATATACAAAATATTTCTAAAAAGGATAGAGAAGTAACAATAAGTTTATCAGCAGATGAATTAGTAAAAATCTGTAATACTTTCTACCAAACGGAAGGAAGGAAAGATGACTTGTATCACAAACTTTATAGCGAACTTATGATTGCAAGAGATTTATGCCAATATGGTCATATTGATAATTTCTGTCTAAGTAGAATTGTCAAAAATAGGAATAGTTGTATGGATAAAATAAAGGGTGGAGTATTACCACAAAAACAAGCAGAAATATTCAATACATACATAGTGTGAAATGATATGCCGATGGCTTTTGGAAATTCAGATTGGAATATGATTTATTCTATGATTGTTGGAAATACAAATAGTGACAAAATTAAAGAGTGGAGAAACAGATCTTATGAGTAAAGAAGAATTTTTAAATTACATAATTGATTTTGCAATGGACACAGAATGGGGAGATTTAAAAAGAAGAGAACAGTTGAGAGCGTTGTTTACTTCATGGTGTTTTATTTTTGGAATAGATGCAGATACAAAGGAATGCGATGACGTTTTAGGTGCGATTTGTTTCAGAGCAGCTTTTGAAATGATAGAAGAGTTTGAAAACTATATGGTTGAGTTGATTGTGTAAAGGAGAATATGTGAATATGATTGGAAAACAAATTAAACTTTATGATATTTACAATTTACCACATGGAACACAAGTAACCATTGCTATAAATAAAAATGCATTCATGCCGGCGGTGTCATTCGGAGATAAATTTGGATTACGAAGCGGAGAATTTAAGACGGCAAAAGATATCGAAGATAATGGATGGGAAACATTCTTAGGTTGGAGTTGAAACTCGTATTTGTTTTAAAGATTTGAGGAAAAATATTATGGACGAATTAAAATTAGCTTATTTGGCTGGAGTAAAGGTTGGAATAGAATCTTTAGTTGAAGGATTGAAAATAACAGCAGAGAAAAACGGAAATCAGTTACCTATCGAATTTGTCAAATTGGTCGCTGAAAATGCTATCACTGATGTTGAACTAAAACTAACGTCAATGGAGAATGGAAAAGGATTGCTGGATGTGTTAGATAATAAATAGATTGGAGGTACATATTATGGAAAATAAGATAAACAAAGAACAGTTTTGTGGAATTGATTTATATAATTGGAAAGAATGGGATGAAATAGATACTGACAATTTATATTTCTACAATGTAAAATTTCTTATACCGTCAATGAAGAAATATGATAATATGGATGTTTCGAGATTTTTTGATGGCAGTATGGAAATTTATTGTGGATAAAGTGCAGAAAAAGTTGTTTGGTCTGGTTATGTAACAGATATTCAGGAAGTTATGGAAGAATTAAATAAAAGGAAATGAAAGTCGCATTTCTTGTGTGGAAAGGATGGGAAGGTATGGATAAATTGAATTGGATTGATCTAATTACAGAAAGACTAAGAGATTATTCTGAAGGAGAAATTTGGACAGATGGAGGTTCTGAAATTCTAGTAAGAACAGAGAGTGCAGCAAACACAGTTGCAGATATGCTTACGACATTATATAGAACACAAGGTGAAGAAGTCGAAATAAATACAGGATATTACGATCCGGAAGAAGACGAAAGAAATAATGAAGTGGATAGATATACTGGATGGTGGTATGTAAATATTGGATAGACCCAGAATGATAATTGAGGTAAACATGAAAAGATATAGTCACATTAATTGCAAATGTGGTGGGATTATTGGAATGTATGACGGAAAAATTTTTGCCTGTGAAAGATGTGGAACAGAGTTTCAATTACATAAAATCAATTATGACGTTTTGTTTCCCAATAATAAAACAGGCTGGATATTCCCCATGATAGAAAAGAACAATGAGTAGTAATGAAATTCACATTTCTTTTGAGAGAGAAATGACAATATTAAAAGAATTGGCAGCAGGAAATAAAGGAGTAAGAAATTATGATGTGGACATTATTTGTATTGGATTTTGATGGAACCTATAACAATGAATACAAAGAAGGTTACGGAGCAAGACCAGAAGTATATCAGATTCCATTAGATAGACAGAGAGAGGCGGAGAGTCTTGCCGGAGAAGCAACTAGAAAGTTTAATTCATGTACAGATGTATGTGAACCTATTGGAGATATTTTTAAGGGATTGCTCGAAGAGAATGGAATTAAATTCCACTATGTTGGATATTTAAAAATACGTTTCAAAGAGAGACAAGAAGATTACCTTGCAGATTATATTCCTAGGGAGATTGTGTAAATATGGCTCAAAGATGGACAGACAGAGAGATTAGGTATTTGGAATCGAAATATTTGAATCAGGCTGTGTCAATTACAGCAAAAAGACTTAATAGAACAGAACGTGCAGTTGTAAAAAAGGCTTTGGATATGGGCTTGAGCAAGGTGCATGATGTTTTAAGCGTGAATAAACTTGCTGAGTGTTTCAATGTTACTCATAAGGTAGTCATGAAGTGGATAAATCAATATGATCTTCCATGTCGGAAATTTAAATGTTCGTGCTGCACAAAATATATGATTGATCTTGAAAATTTTTGGAAATGGGCTGAACAGCATAAGGATATTATCAACTGGTCTAGGTATAATTGTATGACATTGGCTTTGGAACCGGCGTGGGTAAGGTGTGAAAAATTCTCATATGACAGACCAAACAAAGGAAAATACTGGACAGATATGGAAATAAACTATGCAAAATCCATGTTGCGTAGAGGAATGTCTTATAGAGAAGTTGCAAAAGAGTTAGGAAGAACGCAGAGTGGTGTTGCACATAAGTGTGCTTACATATATAATGGATAATGAAGGGTGGGGATATGCATATGGGAGCGTTAATTGGAGGAATATTTTTATTGATGCTATGTGCGTTTTTGGAAAATCTCAGTGATAGTTTAAAGTAAAAAATATTTGGAGGTAAACATTATGGGTGGAATTATTTTTGGGTTGATTGTTCTTGTTATTGGAGGTTTGTTTACATTGGCGGAAGATCATAAGACAAGTAAAATGTCAGAAGATGAACGATGGGAATATGAATGGAAGAAAGCAAAAAAAGGAAGATAGTGTATGTATAGTTAGAAGTCATCAGAAATTGTCCTGGTGACTTTTGTAGTGTATATAAGAAAAGAAAGCTAATCAATTAAAACAATCGGGGATATCTGATTGTTTTTTTATTGCAAAAACAGGAGGAATATTATGAGAAGAGAAAAGGATAGCATGGAATATTTGTTCAAAGAACAAAGTAAAAGAGTAAAAAGGGGAATAAAGAATATGGAGAACTCCATGTATAACAGTTACAACATTTGCAACGTTGATTTTGAATTCGCTACAGAAATGAAAGCCGAAGGTTTATTACATGGAACACGATTTTAAAGAAAGAAGGTATTAAATGTGAAGGAGATTAAAAGAGAAGATATTCTATTAGGAGAATATGAAAAATTGTATTGTCGAAATGTATATGAATACCTTACTCGGAATAATAAGCCACAAGAACAGAAATATTATAGAACAGATGATGGAGAATTGTGGGAGATTAGTTATTTTCATGGAAAAGAATCAAAAGAATTTGCAGAACGATTGTCTGCATTAGAATATTTACAAAAGAAAATAGATATTGCAGAAGCATTGGGATTTTAGGAGAATATTATATGTGTTATAAAATTGAAAAACAAAGAAAAATAGAACAAAAACTTGCAAAAGAATTAAAAGATATTCCTGATTTTATATCAGATTTTTTTGATAGATATAAATCAGCGGCTACAAAGAGAGTTAATTGGATATATATTAGAGATATGCTTAATTGGATGATCAATAATAAATATATAAATAAACAAAGCATAGCAGAAATCAATGAAACAGATATGCAGATTATTACTAGTAATAATCTTATTAAATATCTTAACGAATTAAAAAATGGATTTTTAGGAAGAACAAATTCACTGGATTCTATCAATACAAAGAAGAATGTATTCAGTGCTTTTTGGAATTATTTACGACAAAATAAATATGTCGATGATAATGTGATTTCACATATACCTGGCAATCTATATAAATCTGAAAAAAGATATAAAGAAGTAGAAATCCCTACAGATGAGCAAGTGGAAAAATTCTTAGTAAATATCACAGATGGAAATAAAAATGAATTTAATATTATTAGAAATATTGCCATTGTTCAACTTATAAAAGGAAGTGGTATTCGTTCAGAAGAACTAATAAATATGGATATTTCCGATTTACATCTACACGAAGAAAAAAGACCGTATATGATGATTCTTGGAAAGGGAAATATACAAGAATATGACAAAGTTTATATGTCTGAACAGGCTAGAATGAATATTGAGGAGTATTTGAAAATTAGAACTTTTTTCGTAACAGAGAGAGAAATTAAAGATAACGCATTGTTTTTATCAAATGAAAATAACAGATTAAGTAAAGGCGCAATTACAGGATTTTTTAATTTATATTCGGAAGGCGAAATTTACCCACATATGTTAAGACATTGGGTTGGAAGTAAATTGTATGAAGAAACAAAAGATATTGTTCTTGTTCAAAGACAATTAAGGCACAAGAATTTGGAAACAGCAGCAAGATACTATGTACACATGGATGAATCTACTATAGCAGATGCTGTACTTGATTTGTAATATGTGTTAAAATAATATGTAATGGAGGTACGATATTGAGAGGAAAATATATTGGTAGAGACGGAAGTATGGGGTTTCGCACAGGACAAACATATGAGATAAGCACAGAACTTACGAAAATCTACAGAGATAAGAAAAAGGTTGATGTAATTATGTTGAGAAGCGGGAAGTTGTTTTGTCCGTATGATTCCGTAGAGAGTATTTTGGAAAATTGGAAAATTGGAGAAACCATGATGGAAAACTTTATGAATGAGCCGGTTGAATTAATGAGGCTCGCAATCCCATTAGCTTTAGCTGATGGGTAAAGAGCCTTTATAAAAAGAGAATAATACAAATGAAAGGTGGTGATAGGTAAATGTTAAAAGCGTATAAATACAGATTGTATCCTAATAAAGAACAGGAAGAACAAATACAAAAAACATTTGGTTGTTGTCGTTTTGTATATAACCAAACTCTTTCTTATAGAAAAGATAAATATGAAACTGAAAAAGAAAGCATGAATAAAACATCTTGTAATAATTATGTTAATCAAATTCTTAAGAAAAAATATGAATGGCTAAAAGAAGTAGATAAGTTTGCACTAACAAATGCGATATATAACATGGATTTTGCATATCAGAAATTTTACAAGGAACATGCTGGATATCCGAAGTTTAAGAGCAAGAAAAATCATAAGAAATCATATACAACCAATATTACAGGAAAGAATATAGAAGTTTCTTTTGATAATAACAAAATTAAACTTCCAAAATTGAAATGGATAAAAGCAAAAATACATCGTAATTTTGAAGGAAGAATTAAATCTGCTACGATTTCACAAGTTCCAAGTGGAAAATATTTTGTATCTATTCTTGTGGAAACAGGACATACTCCATTGGAATCTACTGGATGTATGATTGGTATTGATTTAGGAATTAAAGATTTACTTATCACTTCTGATGGAGAAAAATTTGATAATATTCGTACTACTAAAAAATATGAAAATAGATTAGCAAAAGAACAGAGAAAATTATCCCATAAAATAAAAGGAAGTAAGAATTGGAATAAGCAAAGAATTAAAGTAGCAAGAATCCACGAGAAAATTCATAATACCAGAATTGACAACTTACATAAAGTCTCTCATAAACTAATTAGCGAAAACCAAGTAATAGTAACTGAGGATTTGGCAGTAAGTAATATGGTTAAGAATCATCATCTTTCGAAAGCAATTCAAGATTGTGGGTGGTACGAATTAACACGACAATTACAGTATAAATCTGATTGGAATAATCGGCAGTATATTAAAATTGGAAGATTTACAAAGTCAAGCCAGTCTTGTAATGTATGCGGATATATTAATATAAATACAAAAGATTTATCTGTTAGAGAATGGACATGTCCAGAATGTGGGACAATTCATGACAGAGATATTAATGCTGCAATTAATATTCTTAATGAAGGTTTGAGATTGCTAAGTGTAGCTTAGATATATTTTAGTACGGAAGGAACTGCCGGAATTTATGCCTGTGGAGATAGTAGGTTACGAAGTCGTAGAAGCAGGAAGCCCACCGAGCTTTAGCTCGTGGGTAGTTCACCAGAACTGGACAGAGAATGACATTATAGAAGAATATGAAAAATACAAAGACAAGAAAAAAGTTGCAAAGGTATATGGAGTTACAGTGCAGCAAGTGACGGAAATTTTGAAAAGGGAATAGAACAATATGAACAATAATATTTTTGAGATTATGCATAAAGATAGAAGAGTTGCAAGAATTGATTCTTCTGGAAGATGTAAGGTGTATTACAAAAGTTTTATGCCATATAACCTATATCTTGAAGAAGAAGAAGATGTTGATACTCTTGTTAATAATATTACAAATTTCAATTATTGGTGTGCAACAAGAGTTCTCACATTGGATAGAAAATACGCTAAAGAAATTTTGAACAGTATAGGAATGAATCAGGCTGTAACGGACAAGGATAGAGCAAAAGTGGCGTTATCATATAGGTGTACATCATTGACAGATGTTTTCTGGGTAAGAAATAAAGGTGAAAAGATAACATTTTCTGAAGTGAATTTGTATGACAACCACTTGGAAAACATATTTATTGATATTGCCCTACGTGGAAAACAATATACAGTCAATAATGAAGATCTGGCAAAAGATTTGTCTACAAATGGTGTTTTCCCAAAAGCCTGGAAACGGACAGAAAAAGGATTTTCTCTGTTGAAAGACGGAGGAATAGAAGTTGTTGAGAAGGAACTTCTATCAAGTAAAATTTGTCAGTGTTTTGATGTAAAGCAGGTCATATACAACAGAAGTGTATTTGCTGAAGAACCGGTAACTATAAGTGAAAATATCACATCAAAGGACTTTTCCATTGTGTCTATGGAAGCATTTGAAGTGTATTCGCAAAATCATGACCGAAATATCCGAAAATATATTTTAGCACTTGATAAGCATGATTACTACATGATGAACATTATTGATTACCTTGTGGGAAACACTGATCGTCACTGGGGAAACTGGGGAGTTCTGGTAAATAATGTGAATAATAAACCAGTATCTCTTCATCCATTGATGGATTTCAATAAGACATTTAACTCGTATGAAACAATAGAAGGTTCTAATTGCCAGACTTGCTTCGGAAAAAAGGTCAACCAGAAAGAAGCTGCATTGTATGCTGTTGGAAAAATTGGATTAAATCAAATCAAAGAAGTGAATTATGAGTGGTTTGAATATTTCCCGGAATATGTTGGAATGTTCAAGAAACGATTGGAAATATTAAATGGTTTGAAAGATTGATTTCAAGCGAGGGGAATTATGAAGGAACAAAAAATATGCCCGTTTTGTGGTTCAGAAAAGGGATACTATATAACAGAAAGAGTAATTAGAGATTTGTTTTTTAATTACAATAATGAGCCATGTGGAGCCACTGAGGATGTTACAGAATTTTGTAGTAAAAGGCGAAGGTGCATAAACTGTGATAAAATACTTCCGAAAAAGATGTTTGAGTAATATATAATCTAGGATATACAAGGAGAAATATATGTTTAAAATAGAAGTTGATTGTGTGAATGTGTGTACTTGTACCATTTCTGATGAAGACGAACAAAGAATAAAAGACTATATAAAGAATAATCCAGAAAAATTTAAATTTATGTCAGATAAGGAGGCTATTGTAGAAGCTGTTTCTGAATTGGAAATTGATTTATATAATGATTATGTAGAGTCTGACAGTTATACAAATGATATTCGATGGTCTGAATTTGAAGAACGTAGTGCGGAGGAAATATTGAATGGATATAACCATTGCAAATCTAAATTGGGTTATGGTAATTTAAAAATAGAAGAACAAAGAAAATATTTTGAAGAACATCAACAGAAATTTAAGGAAATAATTAGAAAATATAATTCAGGACAAATATGCTGGTGATCTTATATAAGAAATGTTGATATTAATTATGGTTAAATGGTAATAGTATTTTCGAATATTACGAAAATGCGCAATAGATATGGACGGTATAGATAGTCAAGTTGAAACAATCTGTTGCGACACCGCAGAAGATATTGATTTTGATAAGAAAGAAATATTAAATCAATGTGAATATGCTGAAGAAATATAGGTTTTATTTGGATTGAGAGGTGTTATAATTGGATACTACAAATAAACATATTGGAAATCAATTGTCACAAATGTCCGATAAAGATATAAAAGAAGTATTTGAACAATACGCACATAAATTAGAACTTGATAAATTTGATAACGGGAAAAATTGGGAAATTAGTGTGCTTCATATATTAAATGATATATTAATGTGTAATCATTTTGATAACAATGGAAATATGTTATTGATTGATGAAGACATAACTTCTGATAAATATTGGGACAAATTAAATGACTAAAGTTGGTCAGATTGGAGCGTTTTATGAGAAGAAATTTATTTATTGGCATTCCTAACGATAAATTGAAGGAATGCTATGAAAGTTATAAAAGAGTGCAATGCAAACGAGAAGAGAAAAAGGAACTATTTTCTGAGTTAGCAATAGAATATGAAACAGAAGTTGGAGAAAAGGCTGCTATTGCAATATGTCAGTCTGATATGTTTAATGAAATTGCACATAGATATTTTAAAGCATATGATGGATTAGGCGTTTTAATAGATGATATGATGTGATATTATGGAAAAGAAATTTAAAACAGGAGATAGAGTTTATCATAGAAATTTAAAACAGTATGGGAAATTTATTGGTTATGCGTGGGAATCTGATGATGAGTGTGATGTTGAATTTGAGGAAGAAGATGGATATGTAGAACAGAAACATGTAAGCGTCAGTTGGCTTGATTTAGCAGATAGCATAGAGCCTGTTTTAGCAGCTAATGGAGAACCTATTAAAGATCGTGGAAGTTTAATAGATTTTTCTAGATAGATTCTAAGTTTTATATCAAATGAGGAGGTAATATATTGTTATCGGTTAATGGTTCAGGATTTAAAGTGAATGGTAAATGGTATTATATCAACGATGTATTAAAATATCCGAATACAAGCATAAAGAGAATTATATTGTTTGGATTTTATGATAATGAACAGTATGAAGACAATGATTGTGGTTGTGGTTTTTATACTGCGACAGTAGAACTTATTGGTAATGAATGGAAATTGGATAAAAAATCTATTTCCGGCATTGATTGGTATTCTTTGGGAGAAAAAGAAGAAGATAAAGATATTATAAGAGCTGTACAAGAAGTAGTTAGTCATGAGTGTGCTTATATGGACGAAAACGGTAAATGCTCTGTTAATGTATGTAAAGTTTGCAAAAATACATATGTTCCATGTGGTTCTTATGTTATAAATAAACCATATTATTCAAAAGATTAAAATCCGTGAGGTGTAATTATATGTTACAATACAGAGAATTTCTTAGTTTAACAGATGAAGAAATTAAATTTATTCTTACTGAAATGTTCAATCCTACTAAGATTGTAAACATTGAAAGAGACAAAGAATGGAATAAAATCACAGTAGAAATGACAACTGGTGGTTGGGATGATGGCGAAGGTGGAGAATTTGAGATAGAGGATATAATCACTTTAAAGATGCCAACAGTTTATGATTGTGGTTTGGAAGTGGATTTTTCTTTAACAAGCGAAGATAAATTGAAATGGGAACAATTTTTGTTAGCAAAAGGATGTGATTATAGGTTAAAAGATAATCCATATATGGAAGAATGTTAGATAAAAATTATTTAAAAATATAAAAAGGTTGGTGATTTTGTATGGTAAAGAAATGTTTACTTAAAAGATTTGGGATTTTAGAAGTAAATAAATATGTTGCGTATAGAGTACATCCTAATCCAGATTTATTATATATTTACTTCTATGACGATTGGCATACCGTTCCAAAGGAGGATGTCGAAATTATCAACATATAAATATAAATAGAATTTAACTTTCATCTGGGAGGTGTAAATGTTATGAGAAAAGTAGTTTTAGAACCGCACAAAGAAAAGTCAAACTTATGGTGTTGGAATGTGTTGCAGTACAGTGAAAGCCAAGATACATGGTATAGCATTGGTTCCGGGATAGAAGTAAACTGGGATATAGCAGCTAGAAAAGCTAAAGAAATAATAAAGATGTAATAAATATATGTAAGACGATACTTATTCTGTATCGTCTTTTTCATTGGATTCATGTAACTTGCAATAATATAAAAGAAGTCTATTTAACGCTGGATCCTCAGATTTGAATAAATCAGTTGGAGTACATTCTAGTGCGATACATATTCTTTCTAGTGTGTCAAAATTTATTTTGCTTGTATCTCCATCGTAAAGTTTACATGCCGCAGGATACCCGACCCCGATCGCTTTTGCAAATTGATTTTTATTCTGAAATTTTTTATCTACCAGATCTTTAATATCTAAGCGCATGTATTCACCACCTGTTCGTTATATATTGTTTACAGTATATAGTTTAGCATATATTCTTTAAAAAATAAATATATTTTATTGAATATACTCTTGACAATATACTGTGAAGAGTATATACTTATGATATCGAAAGAGAGAAGTACATAGATTAGGAGAAAGGAGGATGCGTAATTATGAAAATTAAATTTGAAAAATTTGATATTGTAATGGTTGACTTTGGAGATAACACTATAGGAAGTGAACAAGGCGGGAAAAGACCAGCAATTATTGTACAGAATGATATAGGAAATCATTTCGCTGCAACAACCATCGTTATACCATTTAGTACAAAATTAAAAAAGATAAACCAACCTACGCATACTCTTATCAAAAAGGGAAGAGGTACAGGGTTGGTAAAAGATTCTATTGTTTTGTGCGAATGCATAAGAAATATTTCAGAATTAAGAATAGAAAAATACCTTGGAAAGATAACATCTATGGACGATAAACGTGCAATAAAGATTGCATGTGACGCAAATTTTATGTGGGGAGATGATGTGGCATGAGATATGTATTGATGGACATTGAAGAAGCTGTTAAGCACTGTAAAGGGAAAAAAGTTTTAGTTGCAGAACAAGACCTTGAAAATAATGAGGTGGTAGGTTTTGAAAGAAAAACTTTTCAGGAATGCAAGGATATTATCGAGCGATCTGAAACAATAGCAAAAATTTGTGATGACTTTTTGAACCAGCTAAGAGTGTTTTCTGAAAAACAATTAGATTTGATGAACATAAAACCTATCGGAACTATGAGTACAATATTAGTTCATGATCCTTTCCCGGATACAGAAGAACAGAAAAGAACAAAAAATCGAACAAACGTTCTGTCAACTATTGACAAGAACAAGTGTTCGTGTTAATATACTTTTTGTAAACATAATAAAAAGAAGAGACGGAAATCCATCACAGGTGCGCCAACACCTCCGGTTCCGACTCTTCTAAAACCAAAAAACGCATTTCCCGAAATGGGAGTGCTAAGAACAGCTTACGCTATCCCTACTAGTATAATACATATTTTTTTCAAAGTAGTCAAGCGTATCAGCTAAAAATTCCAAATATTGGAAAAATGAATATTGAAATTTACTTTTTATTCGTGTGGACAAGTTCCTAAACGTTTATTTCTGATGCAATTTTTTAAATAGGAGTGAAATAAACAGTGAATAACGCAATGAAAAGTAAAAAAGAAAGGGTGGTTGAAATGAATTATGTCGTGACGAACGACAAATTGTACATTAGGTTAAGTTCTGATGGTTCTCCTGTAACTTGTTCTAAACGCAACGCTCAAGTATTTGAAAAGGACAAGGCGGATAATATTCTAAAGAATCTTCCAAAAGTATTGAAGAACTTTCATTTTAAAGTAAAACCTGTTCCACAATCTGAACAGGAAGTTCCTCAGAACAAAACAAAAACAGATAATGTGCAATCAGAAGAGAAGAAATACATAAGAAAAGATTCGTACATACCGTGCGACGAGGTTGTACAGTGGATCGAAAAATCAAGACAGTGTAGCGAATTTGTGGAAGACGCTACGAGAAGAAGAGCAGTATTACATAAAAAATTGGCAAATGTTGATCGTGAATTGTCAAACTGTATGCATCAGATTGAATTAGAAAAATGGAAGTCAGGTTGTGATGGATACAAATTATATAAGTTGGAAAAAGAAATTCTTGAAAAACGAAGACAGATTAAAGATGAGTTGGTAATTATTCAATCTGTCCTGGACAATACAAAATGTACGATTGGGATTAAGAATATTGAAAAGACTTTTAATCGTCTTGGTACTAGAAGATTTGAGATAAGAATCATTGAAGACGATGATTTCTTTGATGAATTACAACCTGATTCATAGTAATAATAGAATCAGGTTGTATGAAACTACTTATCATCATTGATAAATTTGACTACATCCTCAATTTTACAATCGAAATATTTGCAAATGGTGTCAAGAGTGGACATAGAAATATATTCATCTTTACCAATCTTGGCTAATGTAGCCATACTTATTCCGGTTTCTAAACGAAATTGAGTTTTGCTTAAGTCGTTATCAATAAGCAGCTTCAGCAAAGGTTTGTATGAAAACATATTACACCTCCTAATATTTAGATTATAACATTATATATTCATATGTCAATGGAAGAATATTCAGATATGTGAATATATTTATTGACAAATATTCAGATGTGGTGTATGTTGTATTTATAAAAGCGAATATAAAAATTAGATATCTAAATATTTTGTATGAGAGGTCATAAAGATGGACAAGAATAAAATTCTCGAAGACTATATCGGAAATGATATGAAAAAAATTCGTAAAATATGCGACAAAATCATTTCCAAAACAAATATCCCGAAAATGTATTGGGATGATTATTATGATAAAGCTGTCGATATTCTTCTGAAGAGTATGGATACATATGATGAGTCGAAAAATTGTAAATTTAGTACATATTTCTATGGAAACCTTGTAAGAAGAAAAGAAACGTGGAAAAGAGATTGTATAAGGTTTAAAAGATGTAATCTTGTAACAGATAGTAAAGGAAAAATTATGAGAGATAAGGACGGAAATCCTATAGTTATTCCAGATATATCCATACATATGAAAGTTGATCCAGATGAAGATTACACGTTGGAAGAAGGCATTTCTTCTGGATTTAATTTAGAAGGGGAAATTATAAATAGACTTCACCCCACAACAGATAAAATTGAAATGTATAAGAGCAATTTATCTTATAAGCAACAAAAGGCGGTCGATCTCATATGCGATGGATACACTCAAGATGAAATTATTGAAGAATTAAACATAACAGAAAGAGAATATAAAGACAATATACTTGGGACTATGCGTCTTTATGAAAATGTAAAAGTGTTATTGTGCGAATAAAAAATTGGAGGAATATAATCATGGCAAAGAAAATTAGAAAAAAGACATTATCGCTAGATTCTTATTTAGAGAAGATTGTGGAAGAAGATATTAGTGATAATCAGGACGTTCAAAGACTGTTTTGTTGGGAAAATGGAATGGTGAATGAGTTAATCAAAACTGTATTAACTGATGATTATATTCCACCAATTATCTTAGGAGAAGAAGATTTGGACGAAGACGTTGTGCAGCAATACATTGTTGATGGAATGCAAAGAAGTTCTGCGTTGGTTAAATTTAAGCATGAAAACTATAAAATTACAGCTACTTTAGAAGATCCGATTATCCAATATCAGAGAAAAAAGAAAGATGAAAATAATAAAATCTGTAAAGATGAATACGGAAAAGTTATTTGGGAATCTGTTGAATATGATTTGAGAAGAAAAACATATGAAATGTTACCGCCAGAATTGAAAAAAATGTTTGATGATTATCAGATTGACATTACAATACATCAGCATTGTACGATGTCACAGATTAGTAAATTGGTGAGAAGATACAACAATCATTTGGGAATGAATACATCTCAGAAAGCATTTACTTATATTGATTTACATGCAAGAAAAATAAGGACAATATCTGAGAAAAATAAATTCTTTAAAAATTGTATGTCTTGTTCCGGTAAGCAGCAATCGAAAGGTATTAGAGAAAGACTTGTATGTGAATCTGTCATGACAACGTTTTTCTTTGATAACTGGAAAAGTGCAATAAAGAACATGAGCAAATATCTAAATGAGAACGCAACGGAAGAACACTTTGATACTGTAAATGAATATTTTAGCAGGATTGAATCTGTGTGCAAAGATAATTTCACAGAAGTGTTTGTGCCAAAAAATGTTATTGTTTGGATCCCTGTGTTTAAAGAGTTTGCTAAATTTGGATTAGATGATATTAAGTTTAAGGATTTTGTAGAAGAATTTGAAAAGTCTTTATATAAAAAAGATGTAAATGGAGTAACATTTGACAAATTAAATGAGGATCGTCATACAAAAGGTAAGGCTATTTTAAAAGAGAAAATTAACATCTTAACTGCTCTCATGAAAGAGTATTTACATATTAAAGAAGATGAAGAATGTCTTGTCGAAGTGGGAGAGAATAATGTAATAGATAATGCTTCTTCAGACCAGAACGCTCTTGAATTTATCAAAGAAAATGTTAAAGAAGATGTGATTGATGAAGACATCGAATTATATAAAATTCAGTTAGATGACTGGACAGTAGAGGTTGATAACTCATCGAAACTTCTTGAACCTGAAAACATGAATTCTTTACTTGCTGTTGTTGCGTACAGCTTTGAAACAAACATAGATTTAGAAATTCCGGAGTGGATGGTAAGTTTCTTTAACAGAAATTCTACATATATTAAAGATCAAAAAGAAAATTATACATACATGGTAAATGATATTGGTGAATTTTTAAGGAACAAGTATGAACTTGTAGGATAAGGTGGTGAATTACATATGGAGAAAACTTTTTGGAACATAATGTCAATTGGTGGGTTGATTACATCCTGTTTAGCCGGTGCCAGATTATATGAACTTGGAGAAGAGGCATTTTTCTATGGTTTTATTCTCGGTGTCGGAGCATTGATGTTCGCTGCAAAATATATGGGAGAGGAAGAATGAGGTAGAAAAGATGAAAAAATTTAACTGGAAAGAATTTAAAAATAAAGACAATAAGATTGCGGTGCATTGTAAGACCGAGGAAGAAGCGAAAGATTTTTGCAAGAGAATGCATGAGCATGGGATGAAGTGGAGCACAGGTAAAAGCTACATGGAAAAGACAAATTATGAAGAGTACAAAGGAGAAACGTGCTATATAAGATTCGGAATGTTCTCATCGTATCGGTACTACAATAGCGAAGGATACGAGATCCTGGAATGGAGTGATTACATGCAGAAAGAATTTACAAAGTCAGATTTAAAAAGCGGAATGGTGGTCGAATATAATGATAACTATTTCGGGAAAAGACTTGTTATAGGCGGCTTTTTGATTGGCGAAGATGGATATTCGGATTTGGGAGACTATAACGAAAACTTAAAAAATGTGGCAAGCGGTTTAGAAATAGTTAGGGTATATAAGATTAAATGCATGGAAAAAATTAGCAGTATCATGCATGATGACAACCTCGAACTCATCTGGGAGCGAAAAAAACTAAAGAAAATGACCGTAGAAGAGATGCGCGAAAAGTTAGAAGAACTGATTGGAGAAGAAATTGAAATTGTCTAAATAAGGAAAAGGAGAAATAAATTATGTGTGAGTTTAAAAGTGGAATTATTTTTAAGAATAGGGTGGAACTTGCACCCTTAGAGAATGAAAGTCATTCAAGTTTGCTTGAAAAATTGGATATAGAAGATAATGAATTTAATGCTTCTAAGAAATTTGTGAGAGCAGAATTAATTCCGCCAGAGAAATATGTTATCACTTCTGATATTTCAAAGTGGACTTATAAAGTCGATCAGGATATTGTACCAGAATGGTATAGTAACGATCCAGAGAGATATGAAGATGAATTTAGAGAATCCGTTAAAGATTTTATGAACAAGCACTTTAAAGAGGAATTTGGATATTATTGGACAAACATTCGAATGGATGGAAAGATATATCATTTTATGTATGGAGTTCTTACGAGGATGAGTTTTGGCAGCAATAATAATTACGCAGAATCTTCTGTAAGAAAATATCTTAAAGAGTGCAAGCTTGCAAAAGACATTAAATGTAAATATGGAAATAGTATTACTCCAGTTGAAAATAACTTGCTTAGTATGGATGGATTTAATGATTATGGTGTTGTAAAAGATGATGTGTTGTCTATTCCGACTTTTGATTTATTCAGAAAATGTGGTGAAAAACTTCCACTAATCAATTATCCACACTGGCTGTCAACTCCAAATCAGACGAAATCAAGAAAAGATTCTTCCTGTGTTCAGGTTGTTCGCAGTAATGGTCGCGTGGGCTGCTTCGATTGCAGTTGGGGCGGTTATGGAGTTCGTCCGTTTTTTATCACCGAATCTTAAATCTGTTTATCTTGTCGATAACGTTTTGTGGAGATGAAGACAGAACAATGCGTAAGCGTTGTTCGTAAGTATTCGAAGAGCAAAACTCAGCAAGATTGGAGTGATTTATATGGAAGTTATTACAAAAGCTATCGACTTAATGCAATATACATATTCCGTGACAGCGAATAAAAAGAGATATCCGGCAAAATACAAAACGCTTATAGAAAGAATTCAGAATGAATGTATGAATATATATGATTTCCTGATGAGCGCAAATAGAATACAAATAAATGCAGAAAAACAGAAGAGATTAGATTTGCAAACTAGATCTATTTCTTCATGTGATAAATTATCTTGTTATGTTGAATTGTCAATGAATCTAAATCTTATAGGATCTGATACAGTTGAACATTGGCAGAAGAAGATATGTGATATTAAATATATGACAATAGCCTGGAGAAACAAAGATAAAACAAGATGATTCTTAACGGTTGTTTGCTATATGACTTCCTATGTTCAGATTGTTAACAGTAATGGTAACGTGAACTACAACGATTGCAATTGGAACGATTATGGAGTTCGTCCGTTCTGGGTCGGAAGACGAAATAAAGTAAGAGAAACGCTGAAATTAGAGTCCCGATATCAAAAGAGCAAACAACCTTTCCTGTCTTTTACTAGACAGGATAAATACAAAGGTAAAATATATCATGATAAAAGATAGCACAGTTTTTGATAAGATTATTGATTTTGAAAATTTATATAAAGCATACAGAGATTCAAAAAGTGGCAAAGGTTTTACGAAAAGTAGAATTAAATTTGAATTATCTGCTCTTGATGGAATTTATCAAATTAAGAAACTTTTAGAATCAAAGCAATATGAAGTAGATAGATATAACAGATTTAAAGTATATGAACCGAAAGAGAGAATTATAGAAGCAGGAAGTTTTAAAGACAAAATTGTGCAGCACAGTTTATGTGATAATGTGCTTCTTCCTATTTTAAATAATGAATTTATATATACGAATTATGCCGGACAAATAGGAAAAGGAACATTGTTTGGTTTGGATTGTCTGAAATATCAAATGTATTTAGCATATCAGAAATACGGATATGATTGTTGGATTATTAAAGGTGATATTAAAAAATTTTTCTATAATATTGATCATAATATTCTGAAAGATATTGTTTTATATTTTATATCTAATCCAGATACGTACTGGTTATGTGAAAAATTTATTGATAGCACAAGCGGAAATGGCTTGCCTCTTGGAAATCAAGTTAGTCAGGTATTTGCTTTATTATATTTGTCTGGTTTTGATCATTTTATAACTGGAGAGTTGGGTGTCAAATATTATGGAAGATACATGGATGATTTCTATTTAATTGTGGAATCAAAGCAATATGCAAAATATTGTTTGTGTGCAATAGAAGATTTTGTAAACACACTAAATTATGAAATGTCGCAAAAGGAGGTCTGGTTAAATGCTAGTTGAAAAAGTTATAAAAATACCGGTGTATACTTTCAATTTTAGAATGTATCCAAATAAAGAACAGAGTGAATTAATAGATAGAATTATCTTAGCTTTACATAAAGCATGTAATATGGCTGTTTATGATATGTTTGAAAATAAAGTTAATACAATTGAAAGACCAGACAAAAAGAATGGAGGACAAACTGTTCATTTTCCGGATGTAAAGTCTATTGCAAAGAAACAGTATTTGGATGTGTTAAGAAGTAGGAGAGAAGACATTAAATTGATTCCAGCGGGTGCTTTGTCTGGTGAGAATGGAGTTTTCTTGTGTGATTTGTCGAAGCGATTGGATGCTCAAGTGAGTGGAGAAAATTCTAATAAGAAAACAAACGGAAAGGGAGTTAAAAGACCGATTGAGAACAGTAAACCTCCATATTATTCAAAGAAACATCCGAGAACAAGTTATACATATCAAGAATTTCTGAGAAAAATGAGCTTTAATGAGGAGAATAAAAATGTAGCATATTTTAATTTAGCTAAAATCGGAAAGGTAAAGATTAGGGGGATTAAAGGATGCCTAAAAAATATCTGGTTTGATTCATCATGCACGATGAATTTTGAAGAATATGTGAATTTACATAAGAAACAACAAATATTAACAACTGTAAAAAAAGATAATTGTGGTGATTACTTTTTACAGCTATGTATGAAAGATATTTATAAGATTGTGAAAGTAGAAGAAGAGAAAAGAGAAATTGGAATTGATGTTGGAATTTCAACTTTGATGACTTTATCAGACGGAACAAAATATGATAATCCTAGATTCAAAAATGGTAAAGACGGAAGTGTTCGTCAACATCGTGAGATGTTAAATAGACAATTATCCAGAAGGCAAGGGTATAGCAATATTGAGTTTAGGAAAAGGTTAAGTGAATTAAGAAAAGAAAATGTTGAATTAAAGCCTTCTAAAAGATACATAGAAACAAAAGTTAAAAAAGCAAAATTAGAAAGAAAGGTAACACGACAAAGAAAATATCATATGGAGAATATGGTGTTAGAAGTTATAAAAAGATCAGACTTTATTGGAATAGAAACTTTGTCGGTTAAAGATATGTATGTCAAGAAAAACAAGAGTGAGAAATGATAATTTATCTGATGCGGCGATGGGAGAAATTCTTACTTTATTAAAAAGAAAAGGTGAAGAATATGGTGTACCTGTTGTTGCAATTGGACAATATAAAAAATCAACACAAACATGCAGTAAATGTGGTTTTGTGAACGTAAAAACAAAAGATACAAAAATAAGAGGCTGGATTTGTCCTGAATGTGGAGCGATTCATGATAGAGACATTAATGCTGCAATTAATATTTTGAATATGGCTAAAGAGAAAGAATATAAGAAGCAAATAGCTTAAATACATATACATGGTTGCAGGTTCAACGCCGCCATGTGCGAATATGAAGTGAACATAAGTTATACGGTTTATTCGCACTAAAGTAGATAAAAGAAATCAGTGAGTAGTAATCATTTATTTACATATACGAAAACGGATAACGCTTTTGTAACCTTAGAATTGTGTAAGTTACATAAAATAGATATGTCATATTTGTGTATTTTTGATGATGTAGTTTACATAAGTATGAGGATTGAAATGACAGCGTGGAGATATCGGAGGCTCTGCGAAGAAGATGTAGTTTACATAAGTATGAGGATTGAAATTGCATATCACCTGTGAACTTCTGAATGGAATGGAGATGTAGTTTACATTAGTATGAGGATTGAAATGCGATCGAAAGCTGCATTATAAAAAATAGAAAAAGATGTAATTTATACAAATATAAGGATGGAAACAGATTATCGATAAAGAATTATTAGATTAAAAAGGAGAATAAAACTATGACAGGATATGATTTAGTAGCAATTGTGAACTTACTAGAAGACCATAACAAAAAAGATTATGGATTTGCATTATATAAGGAAGAATATGAATTACTTAGAACAGCAAATTTGAATAATACACTTGTGGTTGTAAATGCAAGAAACAAAGATAGGAGAGTATTAGGAAAGGTAAAAGTAATTTTACCTGTGAGTGTATATGGCGAAAATCCTACAGCTCAGGTAGTCGGCGTTGTTAATATGAATGCATATATGAAGAGAAAAAAGAAGAGAAAAAACGTATTGATAAAATCAATGAACTTAAGTCGTTAATCAAAAAGAATGAGATAGAACTTACAGCTCTTGTTATGGAATTGAGAATGTTAGAAGGCTAAAAGGAGAGAAATAAATAATATGAATTATCCATTTCAATGTCCAAAATGTGGACACAAAAAAATTATCACGATGTCGATGAAAGAGTATACAGGAGAAGGACATATGTGTCCGGAATGTGGGGAAGAAATGAAACGAGAAATTGACTCCATGGTTTGCAGAAGTATCGACAAGACAGGCGATTTCTATAGAAGTTTTAATTAAAAATACGTGCTGCTACGGTAGCACAAATAAGGATCATTGGCGCAATGGTGAGCGCGGCAGTCTCATAAACTGATGGTTACGGGTTGATCCATTCATATGCGGAATAAATTTCTATACATGTTTCATACCTCCAATAAAATAAGATACATAAAGTTCTGCATATGATTTTCATCGGTGTTTATAATCAAATATCACCTGCAGTAAATCAAATATTTAGAAACTGTAAACGTTGATTCAACAAACTATTTCATTTGTCGCTATTTGAAAATGTTTGTGAACAGCATGTGATATAAGATCGTAAATACCGATGTGATTAATATTAAAAGAGGTAAATAAAATGAGCAGTTGGACATATGTACATGGAACAATTGTTGTTTCTCCCCTAGGTAGGACACAACATGAAAAGAGATATATTCTTGAAACCGTACTCGATCATCTTCCTGTCGTAACAGGGTCAGAAAGAGATATGGAAGTATATGTGGTTCAAAAAAGAGGACATAACAGCTCAAGCAGTAGCGATGAATTTTTTGAGGGAACAAATAACTTAAGAGATTCAAGAGGAAGAAGAAGTTATAAACGTGGTTGGTTACATACACAAGACGAATATATTCTTGTTGTTGATGGTGCATTACGTGATAGAGAATTTGAAGATACATTTCAGGAATTTATGAAATGGATTTGTAGATTATCAAAAAGAGTTATTGTAGATGATGTGAATGTGAAAATTAAAGGATTTGACAAGCAATATGTTATAGATGATTCTGATCCGTTTTACAACATGAGTGATTTCGATAAAGACAATTGGTGCGATTATTTGATGTGGAAATATGACAGAGACGAAGAAGGAAATTTGTTAGGTGGGAAACCTACGAATAGGGAAAAGCAATGAGGAAACCTAAAGTGGAGAATAAATACAACTTAACAATGAAGAAAATTAAAAAACTCAAAGTTGGTGATGAGTCCCAAATTAAGGAACCACTGTTTTGGAGAAATAATGTTATCAATGCATGGTGTATTAGTGGAACGGTTGGGACTGATAAAGATATACAGTACGGCACTGATAACGAGTTTTGGATAGGTATATATGATAAGCCATATTACAATAGTAGAATTCGTGTTTATTGTAATTGTTTGGGAGGAATGAGTACTTATAAATTTAACAAGTTTTTTAGATTTGAAGATATCGAGCACGAAAATGATTTAAAAGTACAGGAAGACTTGTTGAAAACAGTAAATAATTTGATTGATGAAGGGATTTTGGTGATGGAAGATGGCAAGAAATAAATATGCAGGGCGTTGTTATTGTTGTGGTCAATGGATAGAACCTGGATTTGGACACTTTGAAAGACACAATGGCGGTTGGAGAATAAAATGCGTGAAATGTGCAAGTGGAAGAGTAGTAAAAGAGACAGACAAAGAGGTTGTTAGGGTTAGAAAGGGTGCAGAAAGTGGACGAAAAGAAAGTTAAAGAAGCGATAGAGTTTCTGCAAAGAAAAATTCGCACATTAGATGCACAAAAAGAATACGATGAATATTGCAATCCTGTACATAATGAAACATTGGATTTGGCAATTGGGTTGTATGAAACAGCAATCAAAGCACTGGAAAAGCAGTTGCCGAAAAAAGTAGAAAACTGGAATGGACAAGCGTCGTGTCCTAGATGCAAAAGACTGTTTGGAAATATGGCAGATATAGAAATGTTTTGTTATTGGGATTCTGATTGCTGCAATCATTGTGGACAGAGATTAGATTGGAGTGAGTAACATGGAAGAATTAAAGAAATGCCCATTTTGTGGTGGAGAAGCAATGCTGAAAATCAATTACGGATTTGATGGAAAAGTTATATCAGCTTTTGTGTACTGCAAAGAATGCGGAGTTGCAACACGAAATTGTGCTTTAGAAGCTACGGCTAGGGGAATGTGGAACAGGAGAGTGAAAGAATGAAAAAACAAACATTTGAAGATATCCTATACATGATTAAAAGATCGTGTGACAAACATTTTACACAAGGAACTGTTTACGATGGAATGAAACCGGAAATTGTAAGGTGTGCTACAGATATTTACATTGAGCAGATGCGACAGAACGGAGGAAAGGAAGATGAGCAGAGAAATCCTTTTTAAAGCAAAGAGAAAAGACAATGGAGAATGGGTGGAAGGGTATGTTGTTGCATATCCTTCTGGAAAAGTGGAAATACACAAAATTAGCAAAGAATTACCAGATATATTACTAAAATGCGAGATTGCTCCAAGTACTTTATGCCAGTACACCGGACTTACCGACAAAAACGATAAGAAGATCTGGGAGAATGATATTCTCAGATATAGTTATGACTATGATGGAAGTCCGTTTTTAAAAGATGGCGAAGAGATAAAATATCGTGTAGGTGCTGTGTTTTGGAGTGAATGGAGGGGATCATGGGCAGTATGTGGACGAGGAAATAAAAAATATACTAATAACGATGTTTTTAAATATAATCGGAATCCAAATAGAACGGAAGTTATCGGAAACATTTTTGATAATCCAGAGCTGTTGGAGGTGGAGTGATGAAAACAATAATTTACACAGTAGATGACGAAGAACCAGATTGCAATAGATGCGATCATTGTTGCTGCGAAGATTATTATTGTATCAAACAATGCGGAGCAGAACATGGATGGAATGGATACGAAAGGTTAGAGAGAATTGAAAGTGATGAGGGGTAACAATGTGGAAAATATTTATTGAGTATGACGATAAGAGCAAAATTACATTAACAGGAAAACACAAAGATATTCCGCTAAGGCTTGCATTAGAATATAACCTACTGTATGCAAATTCCCAAAGCTGCATAGGTGCAAAATATCAACGATATCCAAAAAAGAATTATCCTGAGATGGATTTAATGGATAAAATCGAGGAACTAGAGTTGTTGGAGGCGTAGTAATGAAAAAAGAGTGTATTAAATGCAAATATTATAAAAACTACTATAAATCAACAGAATGTTATTGCGAAAAAGGTTATTGTGTTATGGATAAGAAAAACAGGAGACGAAATAAATGAACGTACTAGAGAAGATTTTGGACAAAATTGAAGAACGTATGAATATGGTTGAAAACATTCCAGTAGATGAAGATGATGGTTTTCTGGATGGTGAGGAATGTTATGAAGCCGGAAGAGTACAAGGTCGGTATGAAGAGCTGGTATGGTGCAGAAATATGATTCGTTCCCACATGGATAAAGTTCAAAACTGTGGAGATTGCAGCCGAAGAAAATGGTATCAAAAAGGATACGAGGACGGAAAGAAAGACAATGGGTGGATTCCTTATACGTTACAAAATATACCTAAGAAAGAAGGTGTATATCTTGTAACGTGTGACGATGAAGAATATCCGGTAAAGAGAATGAGATTTAAAAAAGAGGATGAATATGGTCTCTGGTATGACGATTATGGGATTTATGACGGGGTAATATTTGCATGGCAGCCACTTCCAAAACCATACAAGGAGGGATAAATAATGGCAGAAGATGCGAAAGAACAAATAGAAATTATTCTTGAGTTATTAAAAAACACGTTAATGAATAATGGAGTCTCTATCGGGTTGTCAGAAAAGAAAAAGAAAATAATGTTTTTTGATACGGAAGAATATTTATCAACAGGAAAGTTTGATGGATTTTCTGTAAATATTGATAGCTTAGTTAAATAATAAAAGCAGAATTTCAAACGGAGAAAGAGAGAACTAATATATGAAGAAAAACAATGTAAAAACAGCCACAATCAGATGCGATGATAATGCAGAAGCAGTTGTGTTTTCTAAATATACAACGGAAAATTCAACTGATTTTGAAATCTCTTTTGAGGATTCATATAGCGGTGGAGATTTTAAAGGAATTATTGGAAGATTTAAAAGAGCATGGATGGCGTTCTGGAATAAGCCGGTATGTTATACAGGTATATATTGCGAAAGTGGGCGTGATAGAGTAAGAAACTTTCTGAAAGAATGCTTGGAATTGGTAGAAGGAGAATAGGGAATATGAGAACAGTATATATTGCAGACGATGGAAAACAGTTTGAAGATGAGTATGAATGCGAACATCATGAATTTGAGTTAAAATATCCACATCTTCAAACAATTGAAGCGTACAATAAAGACGGAGAAAAAATGACAGATCTCTTGGATGAAGATACATATAATAATTGTGAAAAAATTATTCTTCATTCAGAAGAAGAGTTATCTGATTTACAATATGCCGCAGACTGTTTAGGATTTTATTCATACAATGACATTACCGAAATCGGGGAATGGATTTTTGATTATGAAACAGGGTATTTTAGTAAAAACAAAAAGTCTACTTTTGTACAGGAGTTATCTGACAAATATGTGGAGATATTAAAAGAATGTAGATCAATAAAATATCAGGAACACGCGGATAATACACTATTAAAATTATTATCTGATTTAGGATATGCAGATGTTGTAAAAGCATACAGAGAAGTTCCTAAATGGTATTCATGATATTCGTAAGTTTAAAATATGAAACCGTGATTTCAATTTTTGGAGGTGGTAACATCGGTGATGAAATTATTTTAACTAAAAGAAAACCAAACATAATTGCTGAAGAATGTGTATGCGAAATTACAGAATATCTTAACAACAATGTTAGATATAATTTTGGAGATGTTCATCCATATTCTTTATGTTACATATATGACTCAAGAAGCATTTGGGGCAACACAATTGTAATTCGTATGCCAGGATCAACAATTGGATGTATTAAATTTGATGATAGAAATGTAATTGTAGAGTGTTGCATTGACGCTGATACTATGTCGAAGAATAACTGCTTTTCTAAAGACATTAATGAGCAACTGAAACGATTTGTCGGAAGAACATTGATATTTCCGGAAGAATAGAGGTAAAGAATTGAATTATTATATTAGCGACTTACATTTATTTCATAAGAATGTGACGAATGAAGGATCAAATTTTGATAATAGACCATTTAATACAATGAAAGAAATGCATGATGTTATTAAGAAAAATTGGAATTCAAAAGTTACAAATGCGGATCATGTGTATATTTTAGGAGATTTGGCATGGAAAGAAAATGAAGATGCGATTGAATTAGTGAGTACATTACGAGGTAATAAACATCTAATATTAGGCAATCACGATAAAGTAACAGATCAAAGATACCGACAGTTATTTGTAGAAGTTACGAATTATAAAGAATCAAAAGATAATATTGACGGGAGAGAACATCATATTGTAATGTCGCACTTTCCTTTAGCTTTTTGGAATCATCAGCACCATTACAGAAAAGATGGGAAAGAGCATAGAGTGTGGTCTGTTCACTTATATGGACACGTACATAATTCTATGGAAGAAGATTATTATCAAGAGTATATCAAAAAACTAAACAGTGAATATGAAATTAAGTGTGTAGCAAAAAATGTAGGGTGTATGTTGTGGAGTTATACACCAGTAACATTGAAAGAAATTTTAAATGATGAAGGAGAATAAATTTATGAGAGCAATGTTAAGTCAGCCAATGGCGGGGAAAACAGATGAAGAAATTGTAAATACAAGAGAAAAGGCAATTGAATATCTAAGAGATAGAGGATATGAAGTTGTGAATACTTTGTTTACAGACGAATGGTATTCGAAAGATAAAATGGAGGAGAGAGAAGTCGTACAAATTCCGCTGTGTTTTCTCGCAAAATCTTTAGAGAATATGAGTTTGTGTCATACGGTATATTTTTGCAAGGGCTGGGAAAACGCCAGAGGTTGTCGTATTGAGCATGATGCAGCAGTTGCTTACGGATTAGATATTATCTACGAGGAGTAAAATTAATGAGTGGTTTTGAAATACGTGGAATTCAAAATGTAAGCTTTGTAGACCTTAAAACTGGTAAGAAGATAAATATAGAAAATGCAGAAGCACCAGTATTGAGCGAAAGCAAGGAGGTTAATAAGCAGGAACCTACTAGTAAGCTGGATATTTCTAAAACAGCACATTTTACATGTGAACTTACATATTTAAATAAGAAGGAACTTTTTCAGGCATTATATGGAACCACAAATAATTACAGAAGATTGCATGGTGGGTATGTATTGAGAGAGACAACCAGACGAAAATACATAATGAAGCATAAAAGATAAGTGAATAAAATAGACACACATCTCCGCGACCAAACTTTGATGTGTGTCTGTAAACACAAATACATTGAATAATTTGGAATTCAATGCAACTACTATATTACATACCTTTTTGTGCTTGGTCAAGCATTGATTTCCAAATTTAAAAATTGAATATAGATAGGGGTGACTATTATAGGAGATTATAAACCTATTTGTTTTACTTATTATGATCCAAATTATTATCAAGGAATGGCAGATTATTATTCACATGAGAAAGACCGTGTTTTTGTTTATAAATGTAATAATTGTGACAATTGTGATGCTTATAAAAGAAAACGTTGTGTAATGTTAAATAAATCAGAATACAAGTGTCCTCATTGTGAAATTGAAAAGAACGAGAGTTTTGACGAAAGTTTAATAAGAAAATATAGGGAAAGATATGGTGATATAGAAGATGCTTTAAAACCATTAGATTTTGTATGTAGAATTGCAGATTGTGTTTATATTGGAGTTCCATATTATTTATATAATAACACAATTTATTATGACAACTTTGTAGACGAGAAGATAATTAAAGAAACATCTTTTACGCCAGAATTTATTGTTGAACTTATTAAATATGTACCATGTGAATTGCTCGATGGAGAAATTGCATCACATCGGGATAAACTAATTGCAAAATTTTGTGATCAACTTAAAAGGGTTATGCCGGATATGTATAGAAGAGTTTATGAAATTTATCCGAAGATTGAATCAATAGCAGCGAAAGCTGATTATACAGGAAAGACAGCAAAGTTAATGTCTCTTCTCCCTGGAAAAGTCAAACTATCAACAGATATTTTTGAGTGGGATGGCAAATCGTTGCACGGAAAAGGCAAACAGCTTTCTTATAATTGGAGATTAAATGACGAAGAAGTGACCATTATTCCAAATGAAAATACAATGGTAACAATTTGCGACAATTCAACAGTAACAGAAGAAACAGAGTTTGAAGAATAGGAGGCACAGCAAATGGTATGTCCTCAATGCGGGAATTCAGAAATAAAGGAAGAAGATAATTTTTGTGTTGCATGTGGAGCAAAACTAAAAAAAACATGTAAATGCTGGGTATTAAAAAAAGACAACTACGATTGTGGGGAAAGTAGTTGTCCAGGATACAAAATATTAATGAAAAGAGGTATATCAATTGAAGCATAAAGTTGGTGATAAAGTTAGAATTCGTACAGATCTAAAGAAATACATTAAATATGGAGTATGCACATGCACAGATGAAATGTGTACTTTAAGTGGAAAAGTTGTAACAATAAGTGGAGTGTTTTCTGAAGATGGATGTTATTTTGTTGAAGAAGATAAAAATCATTTCTTTTGGACTGATGAAATGTTCGAAGATTCTATAAAGGTAACTAAAGAACTAGGGAAAATCACTTTCGCTGAATATGGAACTATTAGAGATTACCCATATTGGATAGGTTTGCAACTCGGTTTTCGTATGAATGGAAGTGCTGTTATGGACGGTGGAAAATATACAGTAAATATTAGTCCAGAATGTAAATGGGGGAAAACGAACCGAGAAGAGTCTATTACGAAATCTGTTGAAGAAGTTAATCGGATTTTAAAAGATGCAAAAGTAAATTATGTATCTGAGTTAGTAAATAAACCAGTAGAAGTAACTATGGAAAACAACACATTCAAAGATTTCAGGATTCTTACTGAAGTATTATAAAGAGAATAAGTATATGGAAAAAGAAACATACAAAAAGGCAATGCAACTAAATGATGATATTTGGTTGATTAATTATCACTTAAACAAAGCAAAAGAAGACAAAACATGGATTACAATTTCAACACCATTTAGAAAAGATGAAGTTCTTTCTTCAAGATTCCAAAGAGAATTAATTGAGTGGTTAGAGAAAAAGATGATTGAGTATCAGAAAGAATTTGATGGGTTATAAAAAGGAAATAATAAAATGAATTTTATTGAGAAGTATAATTGTATTTTATGTAAATATAACAAATTAAATTAGCAATGAAAAAATATAAAGAACTAAAGAGGAAGTATAAATGGAATTAAATGTAGGAGATTTATCAAATAAAAACTGGATTTCAATAAAAAAAGTTGGACTGCCAGAATTAGAAGAAGTAGATAAATATGTACATAAAATCCAGAAGGTTTTAATTCAGACCAAATACGGAGATATGTTTGTCGCACATTGCGAAAAAAGATTTTATTATGGAGGAAAGTCATATGAAATTAAATGGTTTTCATATGGAACTGGCGGTAGAAAAATGAAAGTTATGAGTAAGGTAATTGCTTGGATGGACTTACCGGATAGATATGAAGGAGAATAAGAAATGAGCATAAGAAATGAGTATGAATTTAATGAAGAAAAAGAGATCGAATTAATTAACAGTGTCATACGAGAAGCTATTGTACATGGTTCTGATAACGGAGGAGCATATGAGATTAACGAAGATGGTTTAAGAGAATCGGTTTCAGAATGGCTTGAGTATCATAATTTATCTGAAAAATACACACTAAGAGAATATAGTGATGGATGGAATGTTATGAAACTTTGTAGAAATTTTGAAACATTGACGGATATTAAAAATATGACAGATTTAAGGAAATGGGAACTATGGGTAGAATCTTTTGGGATTGAATACAGAATAGAAAATGATGATCTTCTTTCTCGTAAATATATATATGCAGACGGCACAAATTATTTAGTGAAAATTGTTTTTGATGGTAAAACAGAAATGTTCAAATATATCGACAAAGAAAATTATTAAATAGAAATTAAATCAGAAAGGATAAAAAGAATAGGTAGCTACTAAGGGTTAGGATTGTTTGAAAATATGCGAAAGGGGGATAAAGGTTGAAGTTAACATATATAGAATTTATATTTGAAAATTGTGATTCCATAAAAATAGAAGGGAAATACATAGGATATTTTTTGGTTGATGATTTAAAAACTTCTATAAAAAGAATTGCATCTAATTCAATAGAAAAGATGGATTCTGCAAATATTGTAGCGATCGAAATACATAAAGATGCGAATAAAGAACGATATGCATTTGGACAAAACCATATTGAAGATTTTAAAGAAATGACCTTTGATAGATTTAAAAAATATGGAGATATAACAAGTATCCAATTTGAACTAGAAGAAGATTATGTAAAAGAAGGGGGAGAACCTCGTAGGGAATATTATGATTATTATACTACTTGGTTTGGTGATAGCGAATATGAAAATGAAGCACAGAAAATATATCTGAGTAAAAGTGGAAACCTATATATTGTGATTGCAGATAAGAAAAATATTGAAGATTTCTTTTGTTTAGAAGATATTGAAGATGAAGAGTATATGGATTTTCATTTTGATATGCTTGATGTTGGAGATAAATATAGTAATCCAGACAGATATAAAACTGAAGAAAATCGTGATGAATTGTCTGTTTTAACTGAGGAGAAGTATGAAAAATAAGAATAAATCAATCTTAGTTATTGATACACCAGAAGTATGTTTAGACTGCTATTTTTGCATGGAAATTAACGAAGGTATTGAGGCGTGTTGTATGGTGCGAGATGATTTAGATGATAGTGACTGTTGTAGAATGATTGATGTTGATTACTGTCAAGATAAACCAAAATGGTGTCCATTGTACGATATGCCGAAAAAGAAAGTTGTAGAACCAGAAAGCATGAATGGTGTATATGGAATAGAAAATGCAAGAAGAAGTAATTTTCAAAGAGGATGGAATACTTGTGTTAGTAAAATATTACTTGAAAATTGTATGAAAAGGATTCGATAAAGAAGGTGTATGCGTTATGAAAATAGAGAAAAATAAACTTGTAAAAGTGAATTATATTAGCGAAGAGTTTATTGGGAAATTTTTTATAAAAAATGTAGAGGGCTTAATCTTAAATACAATAAGAGTTTATGGATATATGCACAATAGCATAGACAAAAATGATATCAATATTATAACCACTATTACTCCAGGAACACATTATGATAGGTATATTTTAAAAGCAATGCGAGTAATTAGTGCAGATGTAATTAAAATTGATGCGGATGATTATTTAGAAATTGGGACGGATATGAATGGTAATTATGAGTTTGTTTTGAAAGACGATGTTGAGGCGGATGCGAACTAATGGTGGTGAAGTAGGATGAATGGTGATAATGATGTAAGTGTAGTAGTACAAGAGATGAATAATTTCGATTTTAATTTTGATGAAAAATATGTAGTTTTAGAGTCTGTATTGTGTGGCAACAACGATATATTACATGTTGCGAGAGCAATTTTTAACAATAAGGATGATGCGGAATTTTATGTAAATCACAGTTCATTAAATTTAGTAATAGAAGAAGCATATTCGATTGAAGATGTGACAAAAATTGTTCCGATTTATTTTATTGACATTAGGTATGGAGCATCATCTTGTGAATCATTGGTAATTGATAAAAAATGTACAAATAATTTTGATATTAAAAATAAAGACGAATTGAATTCTATTAGTATTATTGGAAATGTGTTACATATTCAAAAAGAAGTTGATAAAAATTATGATGTAACAAGTTCTAAAGATCAGATTGTAAAAGTTTGTAGGGAAATATTTGGATATTTAAAAGATGATGAGTTGTATAATCCGTATAGTCATGTAGTAACAAAAATGACTGATGATGATATAAAGAAAAAATATTTAGATTTGATAAGATAAAATACAATTTTCAAATAGTATGTTGAGGTAATTTTTGTTTTGAAAAAGATAGAGAAAAATATTGTTAGTTCTAAGGTGTTTTACGAATTATCAGAAAAAGAACTTAAAGAAATAAAATCAGAATCAAGAGCAGCCGGTAGAAAAGATGTCGCAGAGTATATCTTTTATGCGCTCTCAAACTATATTTATGAACTGAATATTGGTGGAGTCAATAGTTTTATGCATGAGTTAATACCGTTTTTGAAAAGAAAATCAGGTGGTATTAGAAATCATGGCATATATGATTTTTTTGACTGGTGTGAAAAGGAGAGAAAATGAGATTTAAAGGAGATATTATTATTACAGATCCATGTTATATCTGCAAAGAAAAGGAAGAAGTTGGAGAATATCCTAAAGCAAAAGATTATTTTTCTCATAGTAGAGAGAAATATTATCCAGATTACAGAAAAATGGATGAAAACGAAATTAAAGCGTTAGAAGAAGATACTGGTTTTCCAGAAGAGTTTTTATTAGAAGAATGGATTCATAAATCTGAACAGTATGAAGAAGAGAATAAAAGATATGAAGCAGCACTTCAGGAATATAGAAAAAATAATGTTTCTGATTGGGAACTATGCAACTATGGAGAAGACATGGAAGAGTTAGGGATTAAAAACTATATTTGTAGAGGCACGTTGTATGGTGATTGGTCTTGCACAACTTACAATTCAGATACACATGAAAAACTCGGAGAGTTCTGTGCAGATTCTGGAATGGTTGGAGTATTTTTACTAGATGAAGTTTTGAAGTATAATCCAGACTTTAATTATCATATTGAGCGCACATGGACAACCACATTAATTAAAGACTTTGATGGAGAAATTGATTTTGAGGTTATTCATACAGAGGGCGTTTATGAAGACGATACGGAGTTTTACAGTAAGGGTGAAAAGTGGGAAGACAATTCTGTAAGCGTTATTGGAAGAGGGAATATTAATTTTGAAACAAGACAGACAGGATTTTAAAAAAAAGAGGTATAAATAATGTGTTGCGAATTTTGCGATCGGATACATCCAAAACTAAAGGAAATTAACATGTATGAATGTGAAGATACGGACAACAGGAAATATTATGCTTTAGACATAGAAAGACCATTATGGGTTATTCCGGAACCTTGGAGAAATAAACAACTCGAAATTAATTATTGCCCAGTATGTGGGAGAAAATTAATTGAATAAATTTTATTCATGGTTTCAAAGACAACAGAATTTGAATTAAATAAGTGGGAATTAAATTGCGAGATTTGCTCATATGAAGTAGTCAGTAATATGTCTGATCCGGTTCACTTAGCCATGAGCCGTATAAAATTGGAGGGATGTGATATTGTGCAGGTATTAGCAGAAACAGAATATCAAGATTTATATAGAATAACAGATGGTGTTCTACTTGTTGTAAACAAATTCAAACCAATTAATTATGGGAAAGACAAGTATGTTTCATTGTTTGATCCAAAAGTTAAATCATACAACAAAGGATGCCAGAAACAGTTAAAGATTCTGAAAGAAGATTATTATTCAAAGTATGAAGATGTAACAGTGGCTCAAGGAACTGTATTGTATTATGAAAGACCTGTTGAATTGGCTCGTAAGGATGAATGGAATTATCAAATTAAAACAACAGGCGAAGCGTTAAGTGGTGATTTTGATGAAGTAACAGAATTGATAAATGAAATTCTGAAAAAGATAAATAGTAACAGAGAATAATTTTTTGACAGTCATGAATATATAGAGGTGATTATATTGATTAATAATTTTAACATTACAAACATTAATATCGATAAGTTGAACAAAAATATAGATGAGTTTCAAATTTCTAATCAATTTTCTCCATACATTTTTATGAATTCAGATACTATTGGAGAATTAATAAAAATAGCTGGATATCATTCAGGCGGAATGCAGGGAGTAATACAACAAGAAGGTATATACGGAACTTACAAAGGATATAAAGTATTTTGTGATGAAGAAAAAGGTTTTGGAGAAGTCTAATTGAGATAAATATTGTTTTGTTAAAAGCATAAAGAGAATAATATATTGACAGTCGCGAATGTCATTTGAAATATATTTTTTATCTTTATTTTCTACCATTTACCTCTATATAAGAGGTGTGCACACACATTCTACCTAGGATTGCTCATTTATCCTTTCTTAAATATCTATGTAATAAGACCATTTGCAACTGATCTGATTCAAATGAAAAATATAATTCAGATAAACATTGGGAACTTGTAAATTTTTGTGAATTTGATAAGTATGCAGCAAAGAGCTACTGTGCAATTCACAATGTAGATGAAAATTTGAATCTTGGTGATATTACAAAGGTTGATGAAACTGACTTAGATGATTTTAATATGATTTGTGGAGGGTCGCCGTGCCAGGATTTTTCAGTAGCCGGAAAACAAAAAGGTTCCGTATGGACTTGTAAAGAATGTGAGCATGAATATAATCCATTAACAGTTCATTGGAATGAGAGAGATAAATGTCCAAATTGCGGTAGTGAAAATATTGAAAAGACAAGATCGTCTCTTCTTGTAGAATATTTACGAGTAGTCAGAGCAAATAAACCTAATTTTGGAATTTATGAGAATGTAAAAAATATTGTTGGGAAACAGTTTAAAGATACAACTTTTAAATTATTTACTGATGAATTAGAGGAATATGGATATAACGTATATTGGAAGGTTTTGAATGCTAAAAATTATGGAATTCCACAGAACAGAGAACGTGTATATCTATTATTTATTAAAAAGGATTTGGATAATGGTAAGTTTGAATTTCCAGAACCATTTGACAATGGTCTGAGATTGAAAGATTTATTAGAAGATGAAGTGGATGAGAAATTCTATATTTCTGATGAGAAAACGAAGAAATTTATAAAAAACTTGAACACAAATGATTCAGATAATGTTGATATGGATTCACCTAAATTTATTGGGAATGTAAATCGAGAAGATTTTGGAACAGGATATGCTGGGGGTGTATGGGACGATAGTCATGTTAATCCTACTTTAACTACTATGCAAGGTGGTGGAAGACAACCTCATGTAATTACAGGCTTGGTCAAGAATAAGGGAGAAAATTTTACAAAAGAAACAGAATATGCAAATACATTGCTAGCAAGAGATTATAAAGGTTTTGGAAATCAAGAAATGAATTGTGTAATTGAAAATAATAAAGTTGCAATCAAACAAGCTACGAAACAAAGATATATCGAATGTGAAATTGGTGGTGTTGCAGATTTATCTTACCCAGATAGTAAAACTAGAAGAGGTAGAGTTCAGGATAATGGGAATACATGTCCAACAATTACTGCGACAGAAACAGGTATTTGTAGAATTGAGAATTCATTAGAGAATACTACTAATAAATTAACTCATGCAGAATGGAAACAAAAAATGTATGAAAAATTTATAGAGGATGCAAATGGTGAGATTAGTGGGGTAATTACAAATCAATCTCAGAGTTTTGGATACCGCCCTCCAATGAAAGGGTATTCTAAAACTTTAAGAGCAAACGCTAATGATACTGGAATTGTAGATGGAATTAGAATTCGTAAGTTGACACCAAGGGAAACTTTCAGACTCATGGGATTTTCTGATGAAAATTTTGATGCTGCACAGAAAGTAGGGATTTCAAACAGTCAATTATACAAGCAGGCTGGTAATTCAATTGTAGTAGATGTTCTTTATTACATATATGTAGAGTTATATAAAGCTATGCCTTATTTGTTTGATGATCTGAAATTAAGTAGTTTCTTTTCAGGAATTGGCGCTTTTGAGATTGCGCTTGATAAATTATATAAAGGTATCAATTCCGGAAATTTTATCAATCCACAGACAGAGTAAAATCTGTTTGTGGCAAAGAATATTTATGTTTGAAGTATCAGAGAACTGAATATGCAAAAAAGATTAGAAAAGAATACGAAGCAGGTAAAATAAAAGAACGTAGATGCAATATGAGAGAATATACATTTAGGACAGATGGATGTGTCAATACAATAACAACAGTTCAAAAAGATAATTATATTGCAGAGATAAATAAATAAAACTCACGTTTCATAAGGGGGAAATAAAATGAAAACAAGATTGATTGATGCAGATAAGTTGGTTGATTCGTTAAGAGCAAGTATGAATCATGGACGCGAAACATTTCCAGTAGATCTTATTGTTGAAGCGATTGATGAGCAACCAACTACTAAATATATAGAACAAATATCCAGAGATGATATAGAGGATATATGTTTTAAATTAACATGTTATTACATAGCAACAACAGAACTATATGATAGATCATTGACTGATGAAAGAAGAGTAGAAGACAATACTGAGGCGTTTACATATTCAGATCCTAGAATCAGACGACTGTCTAATAAAAACGCTATTCTTATATATAAAATGATACAAACAATTGCAGAGTATAAATTTGGAATATCACGACTTGTCTTTAATAGAAGCTATAAAGAACAATTGAAAAGATGTGGCAATTTATCCGCACAGGGGTGGATAGATAAATATAATTTTCTCTGTGAAAATGGTGAAATGGATTTCATAAAATAAGAGGTGGATTAAATGCAAGAAAGTAAAAAAATATTTTATGACGTAAAGATTAAAGAAAGATATATGATGGAGGAATTATATAAAACTAAAATTAAACAGTATTTTACTGCATCAATTGTAGGCAAACTAGAGCATAATTTTTATTTTGAATTAAAAGATTCTGAAGAAATTTTAATTATTCCGTATTGTTATATTGAATGGTTATCACCAACGAAAGTAGATGATAAAGAGAAATTGGCTAAGTTCAGCAAAAGGGAAGTTCACGCTTATCAAAATGATGATGGAACTTATAAAGTAGAAATACTAGAAGATAAATTAATTACGGAAATTGAAAAAGCAGATATATATATTACTGTATATGCAACGAAAGATGGAAATAGAATGATTAGTTTTACAGAAAAAGAATAAAATAGAAATTCACTTTCAAATGGAGAAGAAGATGGTAGAAATTAAGATCAATAAAGTTGTCGATGCTTTAATCGAAATGAGCCAACTAATGGGTGTTGATTATAAAACAATTTGGGGAAAATATACTCATGAACTTATTACAGAACAGTTTACATGGGAAGAAGTGGAGAAGGAATTAAATGCAAGGAGCATGTAGTAATCAAATTGTAAAATGTATTATCTATACGAGTGATATGGATGTTGGGATAAATAAATTGTTAGAAATCGAAAAGGATAAAAACGAATCTGGAATTGAAACGGTATTTAAAGGCATCTCAAAATCATGTTATATCAGATCAGAAATTAGATTCAGTGACGGTGAAGAATGGATCACAGTTAATCCTAATGCCGGAGCAAGAGGATATAGATGGAGAAAAGCGTGGATTGATGCGAATAACACGACTATTTCTCAATTGTATTCGAATATTGTTCCGTGTGGAAGCGATTACCAATGGGAAGACTATAAACTTTTTAATTTGTAACAGTATGAAGTATAAAACAAAATTTGTTTTTCATTTGGAGAAAGTATGGGAAAGATAACTAAAGAATGGAGCAACAGTTTGAGTGGCTTTCAATCAGAAGAAGATGTTGTCGAATTTATTTTTGAGAGATTAAATACATCTGATTTTGAAGATAGTTTTGTTGTAGTTGGTAATAATAGAGAACCAAACGAATGCATTAAATTTAGTGCAGAAGATAAAAGAGAAGTATTATATGATTTTATGATGGATTTGGTAGAAAGAGCAAATAAAAATATTGCAAAAGAGAATAAATAAGTAGTAGTTATAAAAATAGAAGAAAGGATAAGCGTTCACATGTGAGTAAAGCTGCGCAGCTACCAAGGTGAACTAAAATTGAAAAATTATATTCCCCAAAAGGCAAGTTCGATTGAAGAGTTAATCAAAGATTGTCCCAAAAATCAAGTTATTCTTGATAATCTAATAAGAGCGTGGGCGATTATTAATAGTCCTAAATATAAAAAAATATTGTGTAGTATTTCAGGTGGATCTGACAGCGATATTATGTTGGATATTGTTTGGAGATGTGATAAATACAACAAGGTTGATTACGTTTGGTTTGATACTGGACTTGAATATCAAGCGACAAAAGACCATTTGGAATATCTTGAGAGAAAATATGATATAAAATTTATTCGCAAAAAAGCAATTAAGCCTATTCCTAAGAGTTGTAGGGATTATGGACAGCCTTTTATCTCCAAGAATGTAAGTGAATTTATGTCAAGATTACAGAAACATGAACTTCAATGGGAAGATGAAGAATTTGACACCTTAATACAGAAATATCCAAAATGTAAATCTGCTTTGTCGTGGTGGTGTAATGCAAAAGGAGACAAGTCTTCATTTAACATTTCAAGAAATAAGTATCTGAAGGAATTTATAGTTGAAAATCCACCTGAATTTAATATATCAAATAAGTGTTGTACATATGCAAAGAAAAAAATATCTCATGACATGATTAAAGAGAATGGATACGAATTAAATATTTTTGGAGTTAGAAAATCAGAAGGTGGAATTAGATCAGCAGCGTACAAGAACTGTTATGATAATACCGATGGTGATTATGATAATTACAGACCAATTTTTTGGTACAGAGATCAAGATAAGATTGATTATGAAAATGCATATGGAATTGTGCATAGCAAGTGTTATACAGAATATGGATTAAAACGCACCGGATGTGTCGGGTGTCCATATGGAAGAGATTTTGAGAACGAATTAGAAGTGGTTCAAAAATACGAACCGAAATTGTATAAAGCAGTATGCAATATATTCAAAGACTCCTATGAATATACAAGGAAGTACAAAGCGTTTGTTGAAGATATGAAAGGTTAATTTTAAGAGGTGAAAATTATGAGTCAATGGACACATGTGAATGCAAGTTTCCGATTAAATAGTATTGGCGAAATACCAGATGAAGAAATTATTGATATCTTTGGAAAACAAGTTGATTACAGAGGTATGAGCAATATTGAATATGATGAGAATTATGAGGTAAAAGACAAACATAAATATCTTCCAATGGGATCAGAAGGAACGTTGGAGATGAGCATATGGCATAATCCTGATAAATCATGTATGGCTTCAACAACTGTGTCAGTATTTGGTGATTTGAGAGATTATGGATGTTTTGATGAAATTGAGAAATGGTTTAATAAGTGCTGCGATAGATTTTTTGTAAGACAAGCAGTTTGTCAAGTTGAAGTTGAAGGAGTTGGAATAAAAGTGTTTCAGAATAAAGAAGGATGAAATTTAGGAGGTTAAATAATGATATGGTTGGGTTTAGGATTTGTTATTGGGGTGATTTTAATTATCCGAGTAATTTTTGACAAATACAATAGCTGGATAGAAAAAATTATAGTACCTATTTGTATCGCAATAATGTGTTTTATAATCAGTCATTTAATTTTGAGCTTGTCAAGTTGTATTATGGATGAATTTATAGAATTAGAATATAAAGTTGTTTCAGATAAAAAAATAGTTGCTTTAAAAGATAATCAAAATATATCTGGTAGTTTTTATATTACCGGAGGACGTGTAGATGAAAAATTATATTATTACTATTTTATAGAGACAGAATCTGGTATAAGACAAGAAAA
>OGKH01000248.1_pt1 | contig 45529 bp, 49 predicted proteins | sample 1572421 | NCBI WGS metagenome assembly OGKH01 (sample SAMEA2582084, study PRJEB24529) | metagenome | biome: Human gut stool | place: China | collected 2011
TGTTGATGAATGATGGCGCTGCATTATTCTTAGGTTACCCTAAAACTAATATCGTAACTGGTTCTTACTTGAAAGGTGCAGTTATGTACCCAAGTGATTACTACTGGATTACAAATAAAATTACTAAATAATAAGGAGCTATAATGGCAGAAAACGTACTCACAGTAGAACATCTTAGTATCGCGTATCAAGGCGTGCCTGCTGTTATGGATGTAAATTTTACCTTGGAACGTGGCAAGGTATTGACCATCGTAGGGGAATCCGGATCCGGTAAGACTACCGTGATTCGCGCCCTTATGGGGTTATTACCAGTCGGTGGTGAGGTGACAGAAGGGACACTACTATTTAATGGAAAAGACCTTCGAAACCTTTCTAAAGCTGAATGGCGTTCCATACGTGGCAAAGATATGGCCATGATTTTCCAAGATAGCGGTAGTGCACTCGATCCGATTGTGCGCATTGGTAAACAATTTAGAGAACTATTTAAAGCTCATATTGAAATATCCAATGACGAATGTGATCGTCGTGCTATTGAATTATTAGAGTCTGTGGCATTACCTAATTGCGCAGATATCCTTCGCCGCTATCCACATGAGTTATCTGGCGGTCAACGCCAACGTGTTGGTATTGCCATGGCATTAGCCTTAGACCCAGCATTACTCATCGGTGATGAACCAACATCTGCTCTAGATGTGACAACACAATCTCAAGTTGTTATGCAAATGATGGAATTATCTAAAGTGCATAATTCCGCTATCGTTATGGTAACCCATAACCTGGGTGTAGCAGCGTATATGTCCGATTACATCATCGTTATGAAAAAGGGCCGTGTTGTAGATGCAGGTACGCCACAAGAAATCTTAGAAAACCCATCTAATGAATATACAAAACAGTTAAAAGATGCGGTGCCAACATTGGGAGGAGGTCGTTACATTGACTAACTACGCAGTAGAACTCAAAAATGTATATAAACGATTCCCACTTCCTACTGGTGGCGAACTTGAGGCTTGTAAAAATATCAATATTACTCTTGAAAAAGGTGAATCTCTTGGTATTGTAGGTGAATCCGGCTCTGGTAAAACAACATTGGTTCGTATGATTATGAAAATGTTGCCTATTACAGAAGGTGAAATCTATGTCGATGGTGTTGAAATTCAACATATGAATGCAGAACAAACAAAGGAATACCGTAAAAAAATTCAAATGGTATTCCAAGATCCATCTGCTGCATTTAACCCACGCATGAAGGTTAAGGATATTATCCTTGAACCACTCTATAACTTTGGCCTCTTGGAAAAGGGTAAGGAAGAGCAAATTGCTGGTGATTACCTTGAAATGGTAGATTTACCGCGCGAGTTTATGCATCGATTCCCTCATGAGATGTCTGGTGGTCAACGTCAACGTGTCGCTATTGCACGGGCTATCGTTTTGGAACCTGAAATCCTCGTATTCGATGAAGCAACGAGTGCTCTTGATGTATCTGTTCAAGACTCTATTGCGTATCTACTCGCTAGATTGCAAAAGAAACGGAATTTGACATATCTATTCATCGCTCATGATATCGCTTTCATTCGTACTATGTGCCATAAGGTTGTAGTTATGTATAAAGGTGATATTGTTGAAGAACTAGATGCGTTCCATCTAGCAGATGCTAAACATCCATATACAAAGGTGTTATTGAGTTCTATTTTTGAAATTGGTAAACCACACAATCCATTATCGATGGATACCGTTACTAATGATACAAATATATAATCTTATTGGTGAAAGCCTTCGCGTATGCGAAGGCTTTTATTTGTCATCGTTAGAACCTACAGAGAACTATTTTAGCTGGGTTGTAGTACGTTATGGTATTGGTAAAAGCTATCTAAAGGGTATTCACACATCACCTAGTGAATACTATGTAATAACGAAAGATTTGAAAAAAGAATAAGTATCATTGATTTGGACATAATAAAAGGACCAGCTACAAGGCTGGTCCTTTGTGTTGTTCAATTATTATTTTTTGCTATCTACTGCATCGAGGTCATTCATATCCACCTCGTTAGCACGGCCAATCATGCGATTATATTTTACATATAATTGCGTATATGCTTCGCCATAGGAGGAGTTGATAATGATGTAATTTCTTGCTTCTGCAATAAATTCTTTTACAGCATCTTGATATTGTTTAACCGCAGCTTGCGTTTCTGGTTTTGTACCAGGTTGCAAGTCATTCAAGCGTTTTGTAATTTCTTGTAGATTGGTTTCGACCTTTTGTGTATCTGTATTACCATCAGGATCGATAATATCTATGGTTTGAGATAATAGTATATTTAATTCAATGAAATTAACTGCATTGACTCTGTTTTCATCAGCGAATTCTTTCATGCGTTCTGTATATAATTCGTTATTACGATTTTCAAGTGCTAAATCGTATGCATTATAGGCCGCATTGAATTGATCCGCTAATGGTACATATTGGCTAGCTAAGTTATCACTACCTACAAAATTATCTTTTTCAAAAGTTCTATCTGTGTAGTAGTTTTGAAGTTGGTCGGCCACAGGAATTAATTGCGATAAGATGGTAAGTAATTCATCCGTCGCTTTATTTACATCCTCATATGGTGTGGAACTTTCTTCTTTAGCGGCTTCAAGCTGAGATTTTAATTTCTTATAGTCAGGTAATGTTACAGATGTATTATGTGTGTGATTGCGCAATTCTTCAAGGGTTGGTTGTATTTGATAGGTATAGGCAACACTATTTAAATTAAATGTATCCGCTGCCTCGATATAAGGTCGTAATGCATTAATCTTGTCCTCAATAGTAGAGCGATATAATATTGTAGTTGCTTTATTGGATAGGAAATGATAAGCGCAATAAATCCCACCACCAATAACAGCAATTCCTAGAATTACGGCTAAGATTAATTTAATATAACCCTTTTTCAATTGCCAATACTCCTTATAAAACGTGTTTGTGAAAAATATCTATACTTTATATTCTATACAGTTGATATCAATACTATTATAGCATAGATTAAAGGGGCAAAAAAGATACATATAACTGATAATTATTAAATAAACATTAAATATTATAAAGTGTTAATGGCTATTTGAGTAAGTAATATATTTATTGATATGCAATGCAGTGTATGTTTATTTCATATTTATAAGTTGGTATAATTAAATTAACAAATGGGAGGTGATTGGAATGGATTTTGAACGTCGCTATGATTCTATTGAAGAAGTTTTAGATGTAGCAAAGTCTGCAGAAGGTAAGCTTGTAAAAGAGTATGATGTAACTAATCGACTTGAGACGAAGAAAAATAAGGGAGGCATAGGTCAAATCATTGAAGAAGGCTTATTTCATATGGCTCCCAATAGTCGTGCAGAAGCTGATTTTGCTAACCTAGATCTTGAATTAAAGGTTACTGGCATCAAAACAAATGCAAAGCAGACATCCTTCTCAGCAAAGGAAAGATTGGTTCTCAATATTATTGATTATATGGAAGAGTATAAGCGTACTTTTGAAGAATCATCGTTGTGGCATAAGAATAAAAAAATCTTGCTTATGTTTTATAAATGGATTGATGGTGTGAATAAAGGTGAATTTCCTATTCTTAAATCCGTTATCCATCAATTTTCTGAATCGGATTTAGCTATTGTTAAGCAAGATTGGCAAATTATTATAGATAAAATCAAAGCGGGTAAGGCTCATGAAATTTCTGAGGGGGATACCATGTATCTTGCTGCTTGTACAAAAGGTGCTAATGCAAAGAGCATGCGAAAGCAACCCTTTTCTGATATCCTTGCAAAACAGAGAGCTTATTCGTTAAAGAACTCATATATGACTGCTTATGTAAGACGAATTCTTATGAATGAAGACGTAATCTCAGTTTTCAAACCAGAAGAATTAAAGTCTAAATCAGTTGATGAGTTATTACATGAAAGATTTGCACCTTATATTGGGCGTACATTATATGAATTAAAGCGTCACATTAACTTTGCAGAAAACAAGAATAAAGCGATGTATGCTAATCTGGTCAGTGATCTACTTGGTATAAAAGGCACTAGTCTTGATGATACTGAAGAATTTGCTAAGGCAAATATCAAATTTAAGACTATCCGTTTAGAACCAAATGGTGCTCCGCGTGAACATATGTCATTTGAACAAATTGACTTTGATAGATGGATCAATGCATCTTGGGAAGAATCCCAAGTATATGAAACATTTGAAAATACAAAATTCTTATTTGTTGTATTTCAATTTACTGAGACTGAACGAGAGAACCCTAACAGAGTACCCTATTTGAAAGGCATTAAGTTGTGGAATATGCCGGAGCAAATTATTGAGACTGAATTAAAAGATTTATGGCAAACGGTGCATGACATATTAGCAGTTGGTGTTGAACTAACACAAACACCAAGAGGGGTAAAAAATAATTTACCAGGAGCTAAGTTTAATGCCGTTTGCCACATTAGACCAAAAGCTGCTAATGCAGCCGATAAAGTTCGATTACCAGATGGCCAAATGATTACAAAACAGACATATTGGTTAAATAGAGAGTATATTGCAGAAATAGTGAGAGAGTTATAATTTATGGATTATAGTGAGAGAACTAAATTTAATTTTGAAGATGACTTGTTGGGAGAGCAGGCGGTAAATAAGTTTTTGGTTGACTTTCTCTATGAAAGATTCAAAGAAAAAGGATATATTATTGATTTTGAAGTCTCTAGAGAGTTAAATAAACAGCATGCAGGCAGCGATACTGTTCTTACTCTTAAGAGTGGAAAGAAAATTGTTGTAGATGAAAAGGCCGCTATCCATTATGCAAAAACTAATTTAAAGGAAAAAGCTATGCCCACATTCGCCTTTGAAGTGTCTTATATGTATAATGGGAAATTAAAAGAGGGATGGCTGACTAATCCAAAATATAATGCAACACAGCGATATTTATTATGTTGGTTATGGGTACAGGCTGGGACCAATAAAAGCCGCTTAAAGTATCACGACATTGTACAAATAGAAGCTATGTTTTTTGAAAAGACCGACATTCAAGAATACATTATAAATATAGTCACTGCTGATACAGATATCGTAAAGTTTCATACTGTAGCTTCTGATAAAAGAGTAAGTTTAGAAGAAAAAATCTTGCAAAAAGCACTTGATAAAATTGATGAACCTGTAGGGGAAGAGACATATCCAAAGTGGTATTTAACTGGCAGGAATATATTATCTGAGCAACCTTTAAATATAATACTTTATAGGAATCAATTAGAAGATTTAGCTACATCGCATTGGTTAGTAACGAGAAAAGAACTTATAAATTTAGATAAGAAATAGAAATTCGATCTTGATCTCTTCTCTAGAATCTGATATAATATGTTCGAAGTATTTTATTGATAAGGGGTTATAATGAAGATATTTTCTATGTTTGATGGTGTAGGTGGGTTTATAGTAGGCCTTGAGAACTCAAGTAAAGAGGTCTTTCAAACCCTATATTCTAATCAGTATGAACCATCGAGAAAGATACAAGATGCTTATGAAGTAGGTTTATATAGATTCCCTAATATGGAACATATCGGGACCGATGTTGCACTCATTCCAAATGAGAAGTTTGAAGAGATGAAGCAAAATGGCGTTGATATGATTGTAGGTGGATTCCCGTGCCAAGATTATTCTGTAGCGAGAAGTAAAAAGAATGAACTCGGTATTGAAGGTAAAAAAGGGGTCCTATTTTGGGAAATAATTCGTGCTACTGAAGTTATTAAGCCTAAATATTTAATCCTCGAAAATGTAGACCGATTACTAAAGGCTCCATCTAGTCAACGAGGAAGAGATTTTGCAGTTATGTTAGCCGCATTTGATGAACTAGGCTATTCTGTTGAATGGCGTGTTATTAATGCAGCTGATTATGGACGTGCTCAGCGACGACGTCGTGTGTTTTTCTTTGTATTTAGAAATGATACAAAATGGGGTGAACGCTTATATACAACATATGAAGCAAAATTTTCTAAAGATACAACTATAGAAGAACGATTAGCACAGTATCAAAACTATATTTTTAAAGATGGTTTGTTCGGCCGGCAGTTTCCAGTAGAAGGAACAGCTGTAAAAAAACGCGTACATGCGAATCAGTTGGTAGGCGATATTGCCGAGGTTTCCGAAACTTTCAATGATGGGAAATTTTGGAATTCTGGATTGATGACTAATAGATATTACTATACTATTGAAACCAATCCAATTGTTGAGCCACCGATTACAATGGGGAAAATCGTAGTTCCAGAAGAAACAGTTGATGCTAAGTATTATATTACTGGAGATAAACTTGAAAAGTTCAAATATCTCAGGGGGCCTAAAAAGTTGACACGCACCTCAGCAGATGGTCATGAGTATACCTATGCAGAGGGGGGCATGAGTGAATATGATTCCTTAGATTTGCCAGGTCGGACAATGCTTACATCGGAAGGTAGTGTCAATCGCTCAACCCATTTATTAAAGATTAATGGGAAATATCGCTTGATTACACCAATTGAAGCAGAGCGTTTACAAGATTTTCCGGATGATTGGACAAAATTCAAACTCAATGCAAAGGGTGAGGTTGAAGAAGTATCAGATCGGATGAGAATGTTCTTTATGGGTAATGCTTTGGTAACAGGTATCGTAAAGCGCATTGGCGATGAGTTACAAATAATAGATAAGATATAATATTAAAGAGGCTTTTATAGCCTCTTTTTTGTATAATAACCATTGCTGATTGTATTCTATACTCCCCTCGTATATAATGGTATTAACAGATTTGTATTTTTCGATATAATCATATGAAAGGAGTCATTATGTCTAATTTCATCACTCCTAACGAATTATTACCTATCATGGATGAGGTTGTTATCCTCGATGCAAGAGGGTTTGAAGATTACAAACGAGGTCATATTAAGGGGTCGTTTCCCGTAGATATAGATAAGGATTTGACGGGACCTATCGGCGAACATGGTGGTCGTCATCCGTTGCCAGATATGGAACAATTGGCAAAAACTCTTGAAACCTTCGGAATCAATGAACACTCTAAGGTTGTTGTGTATGATTCTTGGATATTCTTAGCCGGTCGTCTCTGGTGGACATTGCGCTATATGGGCCTTAAAGATGTACGCGTTTTATCGGGTGGTATTGAACGGTGGGTGAAAGAAGGTCATTTGTTGACTAAGGATCCTACACCTTTGCCTACTGAGCACATAACGTTTAACTATACACTGCAAACTGATATGACTATGAGTCGCAACGAGGTGTTGGAGGCTAGTAAGTCTGGTTCTCATGTTATCATTGATGCCCGTGCACCGGAACGTTATGATGGTTCGGTGGTCGATGTTATGGATGGCATGACAGGGCATATTCCTGGAGCTGTTAATCACTTTTATGAAAGCGGTTATACCTCGGAAGGACCACGTTCTGTTAAGGACTTAGAAAATGAGTTCTATAATGAAATCTATCAACAAAAACCGGTTGTTACCTATTGTGGTTCTGGTGTGACTGCATGTAATGCGCTACTTGTGATGAGTGAAGCAGGTCTTAATTCTGCGTTATACGTAGGCAGTTCCAGTGATTGGGTGACCTATGATGAATTCCCAATTCAAACGGGGGTTGAAACATTATGAGAATCTTAAACCACATATTATCGGTCGTTGCTTTTGCTTATTTATGCTATCATTTGTATACTTACGGTCCTGGCTTATTTAATGTAACGGTCATGATTATTTTCTTATTATCCGTTGTGGCGAATTACTTTAGATATCGTAAGGAAAACGAAATGAAAGCCAATGAAGCATCGCGACAAGCACGCGCTCAAGCTAAGCATGATCGAAAACATAAACATGCTCGTGAAAGCTAACTTTCACAAATAATATTGTATATAAATGCCTTATAAGGAGTATCAATGAAATTAATATCTTGGAATGTAAATGGATTGCGTGCAGCCGTAACAAAAGGCTTTATCGATTCCTTTAACGAATTAGATGCGGATATTTTTTGCTTGCAAGAAACAAAATTACAACCCCATCAAATTGAATTAGAATTACCAGGTTATGAACAATTTTGGAATAGCGCAGTGAAAAAAGGCTATAGTGGAACCGCTGTATTTACACGTATTAAACCGATTGCGGTGACAAATGGTATCGGCATTGAAGAACATGACCAAGAAGGCCGTGTCATTACTGCTGAATACGATAATTTTTATCTCGTTTGTTGCTATACACCGAATAGCCAACGTGAACTGGCCCGTTTAGATTATCGTATGACTTGGGAAGATGCGTTCCGTGAATACCTATTAGAATTGGATAAAAAGAAACCTGTTATTCTCTGTGGGGACCTCAATGTGGCTCACAATGAAATCGATTTGAAAAACCCTAAAACAAATCGTAAGAATGCCGGTTTCTCTGATGAAGAACGGGCTAAGATGACAGAATTGTTGGAATCTGGATTTACCGATACATTCCGTTACTTGTATCCTGATGCGGTTGATGAATATAGCTGGTGGTCCTACATGGGCAAGGCGCGTGACAGAAACGTGGGATGGAGAATTGACTACTTTATTACATCTAAACGCTTAGACGACAAAATTAAAGAGGCAAAAATCCATCAACAAATCTTTGGCAGTGATCACTGTCCAGTAGAACTCGATATTGAATTATAATATGTGATATGGTGAAAGCTTGGTTTCATATATCTATATTAATGAACAAAGCCTCATCTTCGGATGAGGCTTTCATAAGGAGGAACGATGGCACAAAAGCAAAAAGCCGTTGTATTATTTAGCGGCGGCGTAGATAGCACAACATGTTTAGCGCTCGCCATTGAGCGATTTGGCAAAGAAAATGTGGTGCCCTTATCCATACAATACGGCCAAAAACATAGCAAGGAATTAGAGGCTGCAGCCAACGTATTATCATACTACGGCATAGAAGGCAAAACGATGGATGTAACAAAACTGTTTGCATTCAGTAATTCATCCCTATTGAAGCAGTCCACAGAGGACGTCCCTACTGGTTCCTACAAGGAACAACAAGATGAACATGGGGAAGGACCCGTTAGTACCTATGTACCATTTAGAAACGGCCTATTCCTATCCGCTGCGGCATCCTTAGCCTTATCCCTCGATTGTGGCTATATCTATTATGGCGCCCATGCCGATGATGCAGCTGGCAATGCATACCCAGACTGCACAGAAACATTCTACACATCTATGGGTAATGCCATCTTTGAAGGCTCCGGCAAAGAATGCTCCCTTGAAGCACCATTCATCAATTGCAACAAAGCCGACGTAGTCCGCGAAGGTTTACGCTTAGGCGTACCATACCAACTCACCTGGTCCTGCTACGAAGGTGGCGACCACCCATGCGGCCATTGTGGCACCTGCATCGACCGCCATGAAGCCTTCCGCGCAAACGGCATAGAAGACCCGTCATATTAATTGAGCGCCGTTTGGCAGGTGGATGTTAGGTTAGCGTAAAGAACGCAATTGAGCATAAACCGTTATGCAATAGAATTAATTGCTTTCGCAGAGTGCCTTTAGTAGGTCGAGGCCTTCTCCCGAAGACTCGTCAAAATAGATGTTCGCCGTTTGACGAGCATATGTTAACATAACGTAAAGAATGCAATTGAGCATAAACTGTTATGCTAAAGAATTGACTACTTCTACAGAGCGACTTTAGTAGGTCAAGGCCCTCATCCGAAAACTCGTCAAATTAGATATTCGCCGTTTGGTGGGCGGATGTTAGCATAATGTAAAGAATGCAATTGAGCATAAACCGTTATGCAATAGAATTGATTGCTTTCGCAGAGCGACTTTAGTAGGTCGAGGCCCTCGGCCGAAGACCGTTAAGCTAGCTGGAGCGGGTGCGAAAGCAATCAATTCTATCAGGCAAAGAGTACATTGCCGTAATTCATAAAGTATGCTAATATAAGTGTACCGCCAAACGGCGAACAACTTCATAAGACAGTTTGAAACCATCCTGTCTCTAAACAAAACTACGGAAAACATAAGCACATTCGAGCATGGTAGTTTTGCCATGCTCTTTTTTATTGAGAAGGAGGTGAGTGCATGATTTCTACACGAAAATTGACGATTTCTGCTATGGTAGTAGCATTGTATATTGTTCTTATTTATCTGACCCAAGGAATTTCCTTCGGTGCGTACCAAATTCGTATAGCTACATCTTTATATGCACTTGCTTATGCCTTTCCGTTCTTAATCGTTCCTATGGGCATAGGTAACCTCATTTCTAATTTCTTGTTCGGTGGCCTTGGCGTCCTTGATATGGTAGGGGGCTTTGGTGTTGGTATTTTGACGACTGGTATCATCGTATTGATGCGCCGTGCTGGACTTAGCGCGTGGTGGGCAATGTTGCCAATCATCTTAGTACCTGCATTATGCGTGCCATTGTGGCTTAGCCCACTCGTAGGTGTTCCGTACTGGGCATTGGTAATCAATTTATTGATTGGTCAAACAATTCCAGGCATCGTAGGTGCTACATTGGTGAAAGCTCTCGCATCTCGCCGTACAGTAGCCGCTTTGATGAATGCCATTAAATAACTACATAGTATGAAATATAAAATGACTGACTTTCACAATGGAAAGCCAGTCATTTTACTATATGGAATTGTTGGAGAATAACCTTAGCAATTGTAGCCACGAAGTGTTGCTTCGATGACAAGTCGTTCGAGGGCCACCATGTATGCAGCTAGGCGAGGTGCTACATTGTATTTTTGTTGCATTTGCCATACTGCTTCAAAGCTGTTTTGCATATTTCTAGTGAGGCGCTCATTTACCTCTTCGAGGGACCAGTAGAAGCCAGCTTTGTTTTGTACCCATTCATAGTAGGATACAACTACACCGCCACCATTAGCAAGTACGTCAGGAATAATATCGATGCCTTTTTCAAAGAAGTATTTATCCGCATCATTTGTAGTTGGACCATTAGCACCTTCTAAGATAATCTTAGCACGTACATTTTCCATGTTGTCCTTGTTAAGTTGATTTTCAAGGGCTGCTAGATAGAGGATATCTACATCTTGGGCTAACAATTCTTCACCGGTAATGGTAGTCATGCCTGGTTCGGAGTAACCAACCAAGGAACGGCCATGAGAATTAGCATATTCATAAGCTTTTTCAACATCGAGGCCATTTGGATTGTATAGATTAACAGCTACGTCGCCGATAGCTACAACCTTAGCACCCGCTTCTGCAATGAGGCGAGCACCAACGGACCCTACATTACCAAAGCCTTGAACGGCGACAGTCATGTTTTTAATATCTAAGCCTTTTTTAGCTAAATAGCATTGCAATGCGATAAGGCAACCGCGGCCGGTAGCTTCATTACGGCCTAGGGAGCCGCCTACTTCGATAGGTTTACCTGTAACGATACCTGGGCTCCATTCGCCTTTTAATGTGCTGTATTCGTCAACAATCCAGCTCATGATTTGGGCATTTGTATTTACATCTGGAGCAGGAACGTCGGTATTAACGCCGATGATAGGTGCAATGCGACGTACAAAGTTACGCGTTAGCCGTTCTAATTCGCGAGGGTTCAATGTTTTAGGATCAACCTTGATGCCCCCTTTACCACCACCATAAGGGATATTAGCGATAGCATTTTTTATAGTCATCCAAGCCGCTAATGCACGCACTTCGTTTTCATCGGAATCTGGATGGAAACGGAGACCGCCCTTGGCACTGCCACGCAATGTGGAGTGTTGGCAACGATAGCCTTCATATACGCGAATTTCGCCATTATCTAGTTGGAGTGGAACGGATACCTTGAGTTCGCGCTCTGGATGGCGTAGCACTTCATAATCATTTCTTGTGTAGCCAAGCTTTTCGGCCGCTACATCAAGTGTGTTTAACATGTTTTCATAGGGATTATAGTTTTGCATATAAAAGTCCTCCTGATAATTCAGAATCAATGGATCGTTTAAATGTCTTGCTATTTATTGTATTCGACATGGACGAATGAATACCCTACATACAATGTTAACTATATTCTATAGTTGGATATGATTGTAAATAGTTAGAGCTTTCACAAAAAATAGGGTCCTTATTCCAAAGAATAAAGACCCTAAGAATCGGTATATATTATTTTTCGATTGTATCTTCTACAGGTGTAGCAGGTACAGAGGAATCTGTAGTTTGACCTTCGCCCCACCATACAATACCGAATGTATGATTAAGAACGGAACGGTTAAATACAGGCGTATCGATACCGGCTTTACGTTGTTTGATGTAATCATCAAGCGCAAGGCCTGCGGTACGTCCCATACGAACGATGGAGCTAATGTTTGTTAACACTAAGAACGCCATGAATAAGTCGGCTAAGTTCCATACAAGATCAAGGGATGCGATAGAGCCGATGAATGTCATTAGGACTACGCCGATACGGAATAAATGGAGACAATATTTTTTGTCTGTTAAGTGGCTGATGTTGATTTCACCATAATAGTAGTTACCGATAAGGGAACTAAAGGAGAACATTACAATGAATACAGCAACAGCAGTAGGTGCCCAGGAACCGAGCTCTTGAGCTAGGTTATGTTGCACAAGTGCTACACCAGTAAGCCCTGTTGTGCTATAATCGCCAACCATGAGAACGATAAACGCAGATGCTGTACAGATAATGAATGTATCTAGGAATACACCGAATGCTTGAACAAGGCCTTGTTCTACAGGGTGATTAACAGCGGCTGTTGCAGCTGCATTTGGTACAGAACCTTCACCGGCTTCGTTGGAGAATAGACCACGTTTAATACCGTTCATTACAGTAGCGCCTAATAGACCGCCACCGGCTGCAGATGGTTCAAATGCAGATGTAACGATTGTATAGATTACATGAGGGAATTGGCTGATATTGGAGATGACTACGAATAAGGCAGTCGCAATGTAAAGAACAGCCATGATTGGAACGATAATTTCAGATGCTTTGGCAACGCGGCTAATACCACCAAAGATGATAAGACCGACAAGTACGGCTACAACAACACCAGTATAGGCTACATCAAAGTTGAAAATTTGAAGGGATGCAGCTAATGTGTTGGCTTGTACAGAGTTGTAAATCCAACCATAGGTAATGCTGATTAAAATAGCGAATAAAACCGCTAGGAATTTGTTGTTAAGACCATAGCGGATATAGTAGGCAGGACCGCCATAGAAACCGCCTTTGGCAACAGGTTCCTTGTAAATTTGTGCTAGTGTACTTTCAATAAAGCCAGTAGCAGCACCGATAAGGGCGATAACCCACATCCAGAACACGGCACCAGGACCGCCAAGTACAACGGCGATTGCGATACCAGCGATGTTACCAACACCTACGCGAGATGCGGTACTAACGCAGAATGCTTGGAATGAGGATACGTGGTTTTTTTCTGTTTTAGAACCAGCACCAGACGCGACAAGGCGAACCATTTCCTTAAACATGCGGATTTGGACGGCACCAGTGGTCATCGTAAAGAATAGACCAGCACCGATGAGAATAAAGATGATTAAGTAGTTCCACAGGTAGGTATTGACCGTGGAGACTGCATCATTGAGTAGAGCTTCCATAAAACTAACCTTTCTTTAATAACACTATAAAATTTGTATTTATTGTACCAAAAAATGAAATATTCTTCTATAGAATATAACAAACACGCATACATAAATACAATTTATATCTATGTATGCGTGTAGTATGCAGTCATCTAGGAGTTTCTAGTATTATATATCCTCTGTACTAAAGGACTTGGCATCCTCCATGCCTTGTAATAAGGTTTGTTCAGAATGTTCCATGTGGATACGCGCTAGTTTACGAGCTTGTACCGCGTTATGGGATGCGATGGCTTCGACCAAGAGGCGATGCTCTTCCCACGTTTTGCGCAAGCGACCTGGTTGGTTCATGGAAAAGCTGCGGAATCGGTATGTTTGTTCACGCAAGTTGTGAACGATGTCTGCTAAGCGTTCATTACGGGAAGCCTTGTAGAGGACCTCGTGAAACGCTACGTCTGCGGCTACTACACTATCCATATCTTTGTTTTCCATGTGATCGCCGATTTCTACGAGCATGCGCTCTAGCGTTTCTATTTCATCGCTTGTAATGCGCTCTGCTGCAAGGCCAGCGGCTAATTCTTCAAGGGCGGAACGGATTTCGAATACTTGGGTAATATCCTTTAACGAAATATTTGCCACATAGGTACCGCGACGTGGAACCATTACGACGAATCCCTCAAGTTCGAGTTTGCGAATAGCTTCGCGGATAGGGGTTCTGCTCACACCGAGTTCTTCGGCGAGAGGAATTTCCATGAGGCGCTCGCCCGGTTTAAGGGTGCCGTCCTGAATGGCTGAGCGTAATGTTTCACTCACTACTTCGCTTAATGGTTTATAGGCATCTAGACGTATAGGTTGCAATCGTTTTGTCATTGTACCTCCTCCTGTGTGCAGGTTTTTGTAATTAGTGAAAGCCAGTTATGACCAGCTTTTTTGATCTCTTCTTGTAAGGACAATGCTTGAGCCGGTTTTTCTAATAAGACAACCATGGTAGGGCCACTACCGGTCATGATGGTTGGATAGTCACGGCTCGTAAAGAACTCTTTACACGTAATCAGTTCTTCGTGATCAGGGAATAATAATTCTTCAAATGTATTAGCACTATTTGTGAAAGCCCCATACATATCATTTTCTTCCAAATGGTGTAATACATTAGTAATTGTATCTGATGTGGCGTTGGACTGGCCGTTATAACGACCGTAGGCTACTGCAGTGGATACAGAAATTTCAGGTTTTACCAATAATAGCCAATGAGGTTCAGGTGATGGATGATAGACGAGTTCTTCGCCGCGACCTGTACCACGAGCAGTGCCACCTTTTAATAAGAATGGTACATCGGAGCCGAGTTTAGCACCTAATGTCATCAACTCATCCATGGTGAGGCGCAAATCCCAAAACTTATTGAGACCTAGTAGCATCGCTGCTGCATCTGCGCTGCCACCGCCAAGACCTGCCGCTGCGGGTACGCGTTTCATGAGGTGAATAGCGGCACCTGCCTTACAGCCTGTATATTTTTGTACTTCGCGCAATGCTTTTAATGCTAAATTGCGTTCATCATAGGGGATGAGATCTTGAATATATTGTGGTAACTCTGGTGCTACACCGGAGAATACAACGGAGTGATGTTTGGCAAAGTAGATAGAGTCCGCTAAACGAATAGACTGGAATATACTGTCGATATTGTGATATCCGTCATCGCGTTTACCAGTAATAGCAAGTCCGATATTGATTTTACTATGACCTAATTGTTCGATACTTTTTGACATAAAATCCTCGATGCGATATATGATTTGTACAAATTTCTATACCATTCGTACATGAGATTAAAAATGATTGAAAATAAACATTAAGTAGTTTATGATGAAACTGTATATGTATGTAAATATATAGTGATAATGCTATATATTCAATTAATTAATTATAGAATATTTATAGTGAAATGGCAATTTAGGGAGGCCTATATGTGGTCTAAATATAAGGATGATATATATCAATGCATAATCGTTGCCATTGGCTGTGCTATTTTTGGCGCTGGCATCGACGCGTTTGTGTTACCGCACAAATTGGTGAGTACCGGAATTAGTGGTATTGGTCTTACACTCTATTACCTCACAGGACTTTCCGTCGGTACATGGAATGTGATTTTAAACATTCCTATATTTTGGGCGGCTTGGCATTGGTTGGGTAAGCGCGTTGTGGTCAATACCTTGTACGGTACCGTTATGTTGTCCTGGATGGTAGATGCCTTTGACTTCTTGCAATACAATATGGTCATTTCTGATCCATTGTTGAGTTCCATGATGGCTGGTATTACAACGGGGGTAGGCCTTGGTATGGTGTATCGCGTTGGTGGTAATACGGGTGGTCTTGATCCGATAGCATTGATTGTTCGAAAATACTATGGACTTCAAATGGGCTCCATTAATAGCGTCATCAATGCTGCTATCTTAGCAGCAGCTGTGTTTGTGGTTGGCCTAGAGGCCGTAGCGGTTACACTCGTATCGTTGTATGTATATACGATTATTACAAATAAGGTCGTCATTGGATTTAATCAACGAAAGGTGGCTTTTATCATTACCTATCGAACCTATGAGGTTTGTGATGCGGTTATTAGTAGGGTTGGTCGTGGTGCGACGATTATCAATGGTATCGGTGCTTATACTAGAACGCCGAAACAGATTGTGATGGTAGCTGTTAATTTGCTACAAGTCAATAAATTAAAAGAAGTTATAGAAGAAGTGGATAATGAGGCTTTCATTCTCATCACAGATGCACAAGAGGTTATCGGCAAAGGATTCACTACACCTGTTGTGCCGACGCCGATAGAAAATCTCGTCAAAGAATGTAAGGATAATGCTCATTATGTAGAACACAAAGATTAGAATAAGGAGGCTAGCATGGCTCATGCATTAGCAGGAAAACCTGTTCAAGAACAAGATATTATAGATGTACAGACCATTGTAGATGCATATTTTGACAATGTTCCAGATATGACAAATCCTACACAATTGGTTTCATTCGGTACATCTGGCCATCGTGGTACCTCCGTGGATGGTACATTTACAGACCTTCATGTGGCGGCTATTACACAAGCCATTTGTGATGGTCGTAAACAATTTGGTGCCACTGGTCCTATATTTGTAGGCCAAGATACGCATGCATTATCTCAGCCAGCGCTTGTGACAGTTCTCGAGGTGCTAGCTGGCAATGGTGTTACAGCCATGGTGGATTGTGATATGGATTTCGTTCCAACACCTTCTGTATCACGCGCTATGATTCGATACAATGAAGAGCATGATGATAAGGCGGATGGCATCATTATTACGCCGTCTCACAACCCGCCTGATAATGGCGGCATTAAATATAATACGATTATCGGTGGTCCTGCTGATACGGTGGTGACAAAATGGATTGAGATGCGTGCCAACGAGTATTTGACTGCCTATTGTGAAAGCGAGGACTTTAAGCGCATTAGCATAGATAATATTGAACCTACTGCACAAGTGCCATATGACTATAAAGGCTTATATGTGGAAGAATTAGGCGATGTTATTAATATGGAGGCCATTAAAGCGGCCGGTCCAAAGGTATTGGTGGACACATTAGGTGGTAGCGGTGCCAGCTATTGGAATGCTATCAAGGAACGATATGGTCTTGATTTAACTATCATTCATGATGATTATGATCCGACCTTTAGTTTTATGACCTATGACCATGATGGCAAAGTTCGTATGGACTGTTCTTCCACTTATGTGATGGCTTCGGTTATTAATCGAATCGGGGATTTTGATTTAGCAGTTGGTAATGATCCTGATTATGATCGCTATGGCATTGTCGTGTCCAGTGGGCTTATATCGGCTAATACATTTTTAACATTAGCAGCTCGCTATTTATTTACCACGCGCGGATGGAAAAATAAGGGTGTTGGTAAGACTGTTGTATGCACTACGATGATTGATAAATGGGCTGCTGATGCTGAAACTCCTGTGTTTGAAGTACCTGTGGGCTTTAAATATTTTTCACAGCTTTTATTTGATGGAGCCATTGGCATAGGTGGTGAAGAAAGTGCGGGCGCTTCCTTCTTGAAAAAGGATGGCACTGTTTGGACTACTGATAAAGATGGTATGATTATGGCTTTGTTAAGTATGGAAATCATGGCCGTTATGGGAAAATCTGCACTAAAAATGGCTGACGAATCTCTTGAGGAGTTTGGAAATCCAAGTTTTGGCCGTATTGATGCACCATGCAAAAAAGAGCAAAAACAAATCCTAAAACAAATGAGTGCTGAATTAATTACTGCCACTACTGTTGATGGTGATCCCATCACGAATATTCGTACCACATCATTGTATAATGATATGCCAATCGATGGTGTACGCGTAGAAACTGATAAAGGCTGGTTCGTAGCTAGACCATCTGGTACAGAAGATTTATACAAAATTTATGGTGAAAGTTACAAAGGCGATTTAGGTCTTGTGGCACTACTCACTGCAGGTGAGGAAATTGTCAATGCTGCATTAAATGGCACCATAGAGACTGAATGAGCATTCTCATAAAGTTTTCACGCTCTTAATATGATATATGTGATATAATATATTAATATAGTTTATAGAATGAATGAATTTTCATTTACATAGTTTGTAGTGAGTCAGAAAAGGTGATTGTATGAAATTAGTAGTTACCGTAGTTGGTGTCGACCGTGTAGGTATCATTGCTGGTGTCAGCAGTATTTTGGCAGACCACAAAGTAAATATCTTATCTATTAATCAAACGATTCTAGATGGTTTGTTTAATATGATTATGATGTGTGAAACCGAAACTAACGACGTAAAAGATTTAACATCTATTCAAGATGCTTTATCCGAACTAGGTAAAACATTAGGCGTAGAAATTCGTGCGCAACATGCTGATATTTTCCTTAGTATGCACCGCGTAGGATAGGGAGGCGCACATGTTATCTATCGACAATATTCTTGAAACGAATCAGATGATTCATGATAACAAGCTCGATGTGCGTACCATTACAATGGGCATTAGCTTGTTAGAATGTGCATCTAGCTCTGGTAAAGAACTCTGCAATCGCATTTATGACCGTATTACTAAAGAAGCTGAACATTTGGTTAAAACCGGTGAGGACATTGAGCGTGAATTTGGTGTGCCTATCATCAATAAACGTATTTCTGTAACGCCGATTTCCTTAGTGGCTGGTGGCAGTGATTTAACATCTTATGTACCAATTGCAGAAGCGCTTGACCGCGCAGCCAAAACTGTGGGTGTTAATTTTATCGGTGGTTTTTCTGCACTCGTTACGAAAGGTGAGACTAAAGCTGACCGTATTCTTATCGATTCTATTCCTGAAGCGTTAGCCACAACAGACATCGTTTGTAGTTCTGTTGGTGTTGGTTCCACTAAAACAGGTATCAACATGGATGCAGTTCGTGATATGGGCATTATCGTTAAAAAGACGGCTGACCTTACTAAAGATAATGATGCACTTGGTTGTGCTAAGCTCGTTATTTTCTGTAATCCTGTAGAAGATAATCCATTTATGGCAGGTGCCTTCTTCGGTGTAACTGAAGGTGATAGCGCTATTTCCGTAGGTGTATCTGGCCCAGGTGTTGTAAAACATGCTCTTGAAGCAGTGCGTGGTGAACCATTTGACGTTGTGGCCGAAACTATTAAACGTACGGCGTTCAAAATTACACGTGTTGGTCAATTGGTAGCACAAGAGGCATCTCGTCGCCTTGGTAAACCATTTGGCATCATCGACTTGTCCTTGGCACCAACGCCTGCAGTAGGTGACTCCGTAGCTCATGTACTTGAAGAAATGGGCTTATCTTCTTGTGGTTGTCATGGCACTACAGCAGCATTAGCATTGTTAAACGATGCGGTGAAAAAAGGTGGCCTTATGGCATCCTCTCACGTAGGCGGTTTAAGTGGTGCTTTCATTCCGGTTTCTGAAGATGCAGGCATGATTGATGCCGTATCTTGCGGTAGTCTATCCCTTGATAAATTAGAAGCCATGACTTGTGTATGCTCTGTAGGTCTTGATATGATTGCTATTCCTGGCGACACATCAGCAGATACAATTTCTGCTATCATCGCCGACGAATCCGCTATTGGTATGATTAATAATAAAACAACAGCTGTACGCGTTATTCCAGTTCCTGGTAAAACCGTTGGCGAAGTTGTTGAATTTGGCGGCCTTCTTGGCTATGCTCCAATTATTGAAGTAAGCCCATACAGTGCGGCTGAGTTTATTGCTCGTGGCGGTCGTATTCCAGCACCTATTCGCAGCTTAACAAACTAAGTTGAAGCCTCGAATTTATTGGATTCGAGTTGTTGGAGGTGTACTTATGAGTGAGTATGTGCCTGATTATGTGTGGGCCTTTGTGTTGGCTCTCGTCATAACCTTTGCACTAACCCCCTTGGTTAAGCGATTTGCTGTTGCCGTAGGGGCCATTGATAAACCTGATGCTCGTAAAGTGCATCATGGTGCTATTCCCCGTCTTGGTGGATTGGCTATTTTTCTTGGTTATATGGGATCTGTGCTATTTAATAATAGTATTCCTCATGACCATAAATTATTCGGGTTCGTATTGGGTACTGTAATTTTAGTACTTGTTGGTATTTGGGACGATATCCGACAAATTGAACCGAAGACGAAATTGATGGGGCAAATTATTGCTGCCGCCATTCTTGTGGCTTATGATATTCGAGTAGACTTTATCAACCTTCCTTGGGGTGGTGTAGTTTATTTAAAGTATTGGGCCATTCCGTTGACCATATTCTGGATTGTAGGATTTACCAATATTGTCAATTTAATCGATGGGCTTGATGGCTTGGCAGCAGGGATTTCCTTTATCGCTTGTATTGCCGTATGTGCGATGACATTACAATTAGGTCAAATTGATTTAGCTTGTATCGCATTGGCTCTTGCAGGTGCTACGGTAGGTTTCTTGCGGTATAATTTTAATCCCGCTAAGATATTCATGGGGGATACTGGATCGATGCTCCTTGGCTATACCTTAGCAGCTATATCTGTTATGGGTGCCGTGAAAACGGCAGCTACCATTGCTTTAGTTGTTCCAGCTATCGTTCTTGGTTTACCCATACTAGATACATTGTTTGCTATCGTACGCCGTAAGATTAGTGGACGACCTATCTTTAAACCAGATAAAGGCCATGTACACCATCGTTTATTGGCACAAGGTTTATCTCAAAAACAAGCAGTATTGATGATGTATGCTGTTACCGCTATCTTTGGTGGTGTTTCGGTTATCGTTGCAGAGGTTAATGCTTGGATTGGTTGCGTACTAGTCTTAGCTATTTTCCTATGTAGTATCTATGTGGCTCGTCGCTTGGGTGTTATTACACATAGTGATGCGGCGGGACATCCCTTACCACGCCCTACAATTGAACGTAGCGATTTAGATGAAACTATTTCGTTTGATCGCAAAGAATTGGCAAAAGCATTAGAGCATTCAGATGATGACTCTAAAAAAGAGTAACCAATGTAGGGGCGCATTGCGCCCCTTTTTTATTAGACTCTGTGGAGGATGAGTAAATGTTGAAAGTAATGACTATCTTTGGTACAAGACCAGAGGCAATCAAAATGGCTCCGCTTGTAAAAGCCTTGGAAGCGGCACCAGATATGGAGCCAATTGTAACTGTAACAGCACAACATAGAGATATGCTTGACCAAGTGTTACGTCTGTTTGACATTACGCCTGATTATGATTTGAATATCATGAGCCAAGGTCAAACGTTGTACGATGTGACAAATCGTGCATTGATGGGATTAAAATCCGTTTTAGAAGAAGCAAAACCCGATGTAGTACTCGTTCATGGTGATACGACAACAACCTTTGCAGGTGCGTTGGCATCCTTTTACCAAGAAATCCCAGTAGGTCATGTAGAGGCAGGCCTTCGTACAGGTGATATTTACTCTCCATTTCCAGAAGAAATGAACCGCAAATTAACAGGTTCCTTAGCAACATATCATTTTGCGCCTACCGCTAGTTCTGAAGCAAACTTAAAACGAGAAAATATTAATACGGATCACCTTTATGTTACTGGTAATACTGTAATTGATGCACTAGATACAACGGTAAAAGATAATTATGTCTTTGATGATGCGGCTATTAATGCACTCGATCCAAATAAGCGTACAGTTCTTGTTACCACACATCGTCGTGAAAACCTTGGTGAACCTATGCGCCATGTGTATCAAGCCATTCGTGATTTATTGAATGATTTTGATGATATTCAAGTGGTATTCCCAGTGCATAAAAATCCTAAAGTTCGTCAAGTAGTACAAGAGGAACTAGGGGATGTTGACCGTGTTACACTTATCGATCCTCTTGATTATGAGCCATTTGCAAACTTGATGGCTAAGTCCTATTTAATTCTTACAGATTCTGGCGGAATTCAAGAAGAGGCTCCTGCTCTCGGTAAACCAGTTCTCGTATTGCGCGATACTACAGAACGCCCAGAGGCTGTTGATGCTGGTACAGTACGCCTTGTAGGGACTGATAAAGATGCGGTATATAAAGCTGCTCATGAGCTATTGCATGATGAAGCAGCGTATAAGACGATGTCGAATTCGGTCAATCCATATGGTGATGGCAAAGCATCTGATCGTATCTTACAAGCTTTGCGTCATGAGTTCTTAGGCGATGCTAATCGTCCTGATCGATTTGGTAAATAATATGGACAAGGATATGGTGAAAGCTCTGGCGATGGCTACATCGGCAGGGCTGACCCTTCTATTTTGTATCGGTGGATTTATCTGGATAGGATATAAACTGGATACATGGATGGATACCATGCCATTATGCATGGTTATTCTTGGATTAATCGGTGCCGTAACAGGCTTTTATATGTTATATAAACAGATACAATAATGCTATAAAGCCGGTAAATACGCATATTTACCGGCTTTATTTATTTACAAATCGGTTTAGATTTTTTAAAATCAACTCGGTTGCTCAACCGTTGCTCAACTTTTGGCGAAAGTTAACGACGCATAATCCTCACATAAAAGGCTATTCTTATCGGGTAATTTATTTACTGCTGCTACTAATTCAGACACATCTTTGTGGATATATACTTGATTGGTTACGTCCGAATGTCGATGACCTAATATAGTTTTTGTCGTAGCTTCCGATATACCGATATGAATTAATAGCGTAGCGCATGTATGCCTTCCATCGTGCGGGAGGTGCCCAGGGAAATGCTTGTTTAAGTAGTTTCGAATAGCTACTAATAAGTGCTTAGGCGTATCTTTCGAAAGTAGATATTCGTGCCGTTGGAAGCTACTTAACTTATACCACTCCTTAATGAATGGTAGGATAGATTCCGCAATCGGTATGATGCGATTCTTACCTGCTGCAGTTTTACTGCCACCAATCATGTATCTATCTTTAATATAAACATCTTTTAGTTTAATGCCTTGGATTTCACCAGGTCGCATTCCTGAATATATGTACACCAATAATATGCGAGCGTCCCGGTCTGCTTCTGCCAACTCCCATAAACGAGATATCTCAACAGGTGTAAAAGGTTTATGGATTTCAGATTTTACCTTTTGTGGAAGCGTTACAAGCGCAGCATAGTTCTTATCAACGATATCATTTTTGATAGCAGCGTCAAAAGTTGCTTTCATAGCAGTTTTAATTTGTACTAAAGTTGTATGGCTTTTATCTGCATACCTGTCAATGACGTCTTGCATATGTGCAAGTCTTATGTCCTTGATAGGTATTTTTAGTAGATGCTCAACCTTCTTTTTATTGTAAAGATAGCCGCCTTTTTCTAAAATAACCCCTTTACGTATCTTATCTTCAATCATCCATTCCCAACATTGGCCAAAGGTCGTATCCTTGACTTCATATTGCGGAGCATTAGCATCATAAGCCGATAATGCATTATGCGCTTCTTTTTGCGTCGCAAAAGTGCCTATTGATTTACGCAAGGGTTTACCCTCGGAGTTATATCCAAGGGTTACTACGGCTCGATATGGCTTACGTAGGGCCTTATGTTTCATCTTATACACGGTGCCAGTACCGTTGGCACGTTTCATGGCCATAATCTCATATCCTCCTTGTTTATAGTGAATACGCCTCAATAGTTCCGAACTTGTTGACGTCAACAAATTCGGGAGAACCCGCATCAGAACTAACTTTTTTCAGCATAAAAAGCCCTATTCAGTATGTGCAATTTTTGCACGTACTGAATTTTTTTTATCTGCAAAACGATATAATAAAAAAACCCATCCTGGTGCGCTGTGCAAGGATTGTTATAAATTATTAATGCTGACAGAGTCTACTTCACCAGTATCCGCTTTGATTTTTACAAAGAACATGCCGCGAACCATTGCGCCAAATCCGTTTTGCGCGTCAACCGTGCCACGAACGGTAACGCTATTATCATAACGAATGACTTGTTTTATATCAAATTTAGCAGTAGATGGTGCCTTTAGTCGAGCGGATACCGCGTCTTTAGCAGCCACTTGATATGCTGCTTTTTGTTGATCACTAATATAGACATTGCTAATGTCGTTCATCTTTTGTCCATTTTTGTAAACTGTAGAGAAGCTGTTTTCGATTTCACTAACTTTATCATTTTTGATGCGGAAGAATGTTTGGCCATACTTTTCATCAACAATGTAATACACGCCTTGCTGGTCTGCTACTTTATTTACATTACCGAACTCAGTGACCCCAACGCTTTGTAATTCGGTAAGTACTTGCTGAGATTGCTCTTTTGATAAACCTGTAGCATCTTTGATATTATCAACGGGTCCTCCGCAGCCGGCAATACATAAAGCAGTAATTAAAACCCCTGTTACTAACACTTTTTTCATTTTATTGACCTCCCTAAATTTTAGACAGCATATAAGTTCGCCCTATAGGCGCCCAAGCTCCTAGTAAATCTCTAGCACTCTTAAATACGTCGTATTCCGATTTTGTTATACACGATATTACTTGCTCGTAGTCAGATTTTGTTTTTATATAGGGGAAAATATCGCTGAGCTGATTGCTGTAAAAGTTCAAAAGATCGTAGTTAATTATTGGCGTTTCCCTATACATTTTGCTACTTGCTAAAGAAGCGGCCTGTTTGCTTAAACCAAATAAATGTCTGTACATAAAATATAAATCCTGAAAGGTTGCCGAGTCTTTACGATATTTAGAAATTGCGCCTAAAACTAATGTAGTTGGCGCCAAAATTTCTCTTGTAAACGTATTAGCCTCCCATTCCATTAGCTTTCTTTCGTCTTTACTGCTGTTCTGGCACGCTAATTGGTGCTCACGAATAATGTGCCCTGCTTCATGATAAATACTCCATATTTTGCGGGCTTTGGTAGAAACCTCTGAATTATATAATAGATGAAATTGTTGTGTTGATGGTAGATAATATGATACGGCATCATTTGATTGCGTTAATCGATTTAGTTGAAAGGAGCTTATATTATAATCTCTCTCAACTTCTTTGTAAGTCATTATGTTGACTCCGTAGTTATCAACTAAATATCTTAATATGGGTCTGGCTGTTAGTTTTAAATTATTAGTTAGTATTGGTCTAATTTTATTAGCTGTTTGTATTACAGTTTCTTTACTAGTCGATATCATCATCCTCAGGCATTTTACCTCCTTGCTTAGTATAAAGATATTGAGCATAAGAACTTAGCTCCTTTTTAGATGCATTGTCTAACGATTTATAGTTTCGTTGTAATGCAATTAAATCAGGATCAAATGAATCATCTAATCGAGAGCCGTCTTCTAATGTGGCTAAGTAGTCCGCAGAAATCCCTAATCCGCTACAAATTTTGAGGATATTATCAATAGATGCTCCGCCTACATTTTTAAGAATAGATAAAAGCGTCGTATAAGGCATGTCTATTGATGCCGCAAATCCTCTAATACTATCTATTTGTAGTATTCTTTCTTTTAAAAATTCTTCTCTGGTCATTGTTTTATACTCCTAACTAATTATCTTGTACCCAATTATACCATTGTAAACACGATATTTCAATATATAAACACGATATTTCATATATAAATTGGCTTGCAAAGAATATTAAACAACCTTAAATTTGACATACACGATATTTCGTACTACAATTAAGTCATAAAGATACACGATATTTCGTGTGTATGTATAGGTATTTAAGTAGATGGAAGCGAGGTGAGACGATATATGTACCCAAATGTAAATGCAGAACTTGGCCGCCTAGGTTGGAGTAGGAAGGACTTATCTATTAAGATAGGAATGAGATATATGACTCTAGTAGATAAGTTAAACGGAAAGTATCCTTTACTACTTAGCGAGGCTATTAAAATTAAATCCGCACTCGGCGTAAGTGAGTCTTTAGATTATCTTTTTTTTAAAGAGTAGCACGATATTTCGTATATTCAATAGGAAATGGGGTAAAACAGATGAACAGTGAAATACGAATTAAGCAACTGGAAGAACGTGTAGCTTATCTTGAAACAATTGCCCAATCTAGTGCGCACGAAATATTAACAGCGTATATCCACGATGTGGCAGAAAGGTACGGTATACCTTGCGCCAAAGGATACAATCGAAATCGCACTATGTTGGTTTCTTCTAACTTTGAAATCCAATGTAAGAAAACGATTAGTATGGCATTAGGCATTTCTAAGATTTCAAACATATCTCACGACATGCTTTCAGATGCCCGATACATCGTAAATGCCATCGTAGTTGTATATGCACGTCAGCACAACTAGGAGGCGAGTACAATGCAAAAGCGTGATATAGAAGCTGTTATAAGCATTTGTCTTTGGATGCTAACGCTAAGTCTATCGGCGGCTGTTAGTGTTTTTATCATCATAGTGGCGGCAATCACCGCTTATCGATGGTAGGAAGGAGTTACTTATGATCACTAAAACAATTGCCGTTTGCCAGATGGCCACGGTATTGGGAAGAACCATGACCGCGATACGCGAATGTATTGCGCGGGATAAATTCCCATTTGCGCAGTGCTGGCAGACAGAAGGAAAAAAGGGGCGCACCTTTTCAATTGATAGAGAAGGGTTCCGGTTCTACTTGGCCAACACGCTAGGCTGGCCAGAAGAAAAAATTAATGAAGCATTTAAGGAGGCGCACATCGTATGAACGGGATGCTTAAAGGAATCGGCCTATTGATGATAATCGGTACGGTAGGCAGTTTAGAACTTGACCGCATTGGCTTTGCACAAGCGTTGTTTCAAATGGCATGTGGCATCATGGCTTGGATGGTATCTGATTACCGAATTGAGGTCAGACGATTGCGCCGTAAATTAATGCGTAGCCGTCAGGTACAGAGCCCTATGTATTATAGGTTTTAATGGTAGTACGTATGAGAACTCAGCGCTGTGCGAGATGCAATAAGAGGCTAAAAGGCCCCTACCAGTATTGGAGCTTTACGACAGGCGCACCGCGCGCCGTATGTAAAAAATGTAAAGAAATACATCAACCCGTAAAACAGAGGAGACAGACATGACAGATCAAGAAATTCGCATGATTCTTAAATGCGTATAAGGAGAATATTATGCCAAAAATAAACATTACAAAATCGGCAGTTCGTGACTTTGTCCGCAGTGAATATTTGAAAAGGTATGAGCCTTTGAAAAAAGCACGAACAGAAGCTTTACGAAACGCCGTAGAAGCAAGCTCTCTATTTGTAAAATTTAAAGATTTATTATCTTCTGCAGAATCGGTTGCAAACGCGCTAGAAAAAGCAGGTTACGGCTCGACATTCAAACAAAGCCTGGTCTCTTGTGATGTGATGTTAAACCGTATGATAAGCAATTTGTGGACGGCGCGAATTGATAGCCCAAAAGATGAGATTAAATTACTCTATACAATTGCAAAACCGTATGATGAAAAACTTGAAAAGTTAGAGAACGCTTATCAATCTGCGCGTCGTGTTATCGATGCTGCCCCTGGAGGTAAAGCAGCTGCCGATATTTTAAAATCGTCAGGACTTGACTTTTATGAGTGGCAAAATACTGACAAGGGAACAACATTAGATTTAAGTGCACTGAAGGGCGGTGATTAAATTGCAAGACTGTACAACGTGTCCTGATGAATGCTTAGGCACAAAAAAAATGCCCTCACGCACGGCAATGCGTAAAGGGCACATAGAAAAATATCCATTTAAAGTATATCACATCGTTAAACCGAAAGGAAACAAAACAATGATCGAGTTAAAAATCACAGTAGAAACCGCTAATGAATTAAATCAAGAAATCAAAAACCTATACCGAGCTATCGTAGGTTCTTCTATAGATAAAGCCGATGCTATCGACCGTGCAAAGGAAGAAGTTAAGGCTAAAAAGGCAAAAGCTACTACTAAAGTAGAAACCCCAGTCAAAGTTGAACCGGTTGAAGAAGAAGCACCCGCTCCTAAAGAAGAACCGGAAACTCCTGCAGAGGAAACTCCAGTTAAAGAAGTCCCTAGCCTCGAAGCAACTCGTGAAGCAGTGAAAGACGTAATGGCAAAAGCCGCTGATAAAACGAAAGCAAAAGGCGAATTCAAAGCCTTCTTAGATAGCATCGGCGCAGAAAAGGTAACATCCGCTACCGATGAACAACGTATTCAAATTATGGAATGGGTGGCTAGTCGTGGCTAAGAAACACGCTTTACTGGGCGCATCTAGTAGCGCTAGGTGGCTGGTGTGCACTCCTTCAGCAAGACTAGAAGCGATGTTCCCTGATGAACAATCGCCCTATGCTGCAGAAGGTACTGTAGCGCATGACCTGGCGGAATCAATCCTGCGCCATAAGCTGGAGGGCAAAAAAGCCCCTAAGTTAGATGACTACTCTACTGAAATGGTGGAAGCAGTCACACGGTATGTAGACATCTGCGAAGAAAAGGTGAACGAGTCGAGAGCCCGTTCATCTGATGCAGAAGTAATGATTGAAGCCAAACTTGATTTCTCTCGTTGGGTACCAGAAGGATTTGGTACTGGCGATATGGTAATCGTAGCCGATGGCATCCTGGAAGTAATTGACCTGAAGTACGGTAAAGGTGTACCTGTCAGTGCCATCGAAAATACGCAAATGCGACTCTATGCCTTAGGTGCTTATGACGTTACCGAATTCTTGTATGATGTAAAAACAGTCCGTATGACCATTGTTCAGCCAAGACTGGACAGCGTATCTACCGATGAAATGACACTTGAGGAACTGCTCGATTGGGGCGAAGAAATTAAACCAATCGCGCAACGTGCCTGGGAAGGTATCGGCGAATGTACGCCTTGCGACTATTGCAATTTTTGCAAAGCTCGGCACACCTGCCGGGCATTAGCTGATACTTGCCTTACGGCTTTCTATAAAGATGGCGGCAAGTTGAATCAATTACTAACTGACCGTGAAGTATCTGACATCCTGGCGATGAAAGATTTAATCATAAAGTGGATTAAAGGTGTGTATGATTTCGCTTACGAAAAAGCACTTGCAGGCGAGAAACAATGGCCGGGCTTCAAATTAGTGGAAGGTACGTCAAGACGTACTATTACTGATCCGGACGCTGCAGCTCAAACATTACTCGATAATGGCTACAAGGAAAAGGACATCTTCAAGCCTCGAGAACTTGAAGGTATCACGAATCTGCAAAAGGTACTCGGTAAAAAGGGCGTTGCTGAATACTTAGAAGCATATATCGAGAAGCCTGAAGGCAAGCCTACACTGGTACCGGAAAGCGATAAACGCCCAGCAATTAATACAGTTGAAACAATGATGAATGAATTTGATGATGAGGTATAAACACAATGAATAAAACAGTAACAGCGGTTCTCGCGATTTCCGCGTTGGCTGTCAATGTAGCCGGCGCAACTAGCAACAATACGGTAGGTGGTACAGACAATACCATCTCCGCAACATCTACTAGCTCCGCAGTATGGGGATTCCAAAACAACATCGATGCAAATAATGCGTTGGCGTTTGGTACTAATAATACTGTAACCGGTGAAAATGGTTTCGCAGGTGGTAACAATGCAACTGCAGCAGGTCGCAATAGTTTTGCATTCGGCAGTCACGCCGAAAGCTTGGTGGAATACACCATAGCGATTGGTAACCAAGCAAGAACGGCGTCCTATGATAGTGTAGCCATCGGCAACGGTGCTTTCGTATCCGGCGAATCCAGCGTATCGCTTGGCCGTTCCAACAACGTAACTGGAGAAAACTCCGTCGCGGTTGGCGCTAACAATGGCACCGTAGCCGGTGGCCAGTCCGCTGTGGTTGGCTACAATAACAAAATCGGTTCCCAAAAGGAACAACTCGTGTTCGGCTCGAACTCCGAGGCAAATGGCCAAGGGTCAACCGTGTTCGGAACACATGCCAAAGCGTTAGCTATGGATGCTCTTGCAATCGGTAATAACACTTTAGCCGATAAGGCAAACGCAGTTGCCATCGGCACCAACTCGGTGACCGATGATGCGGTAGGGGTTGACGGCGTAGACCTTAACGGCACTCGTCACATCTTCGCCGGCGAGCAACCAGGCGCAGTCGTATCCTTTGGCTCCAAAGCTCGCACAGGTGCAGGTAGCGTGGCTCAGTATAATAGACAACTCCAAAATGTCAGCGCCGGCAGAGTGGAATCTGACAGCTTGGATGCTGTCAACGGCTCGCAGTTGTATGCAGCCTACGATGAAATCAACACGTTAGGTGCAAAGGTGCGAGCTAATACATCTGATATCGGCACACTTCAAGATACCTCTGCTAGCCACGAAGGCCGCATTACTGCACTTGAACAACGTACCTATAATATGGCCGGTGAAATTAACAACCACATCAATGCAACAGAACAACGTGTTAACCGATTAGGTGCAAGCTCCGCAGCACTTGCAGGGCTTCACCCTTTGGATTTTAATCGTAGCGATAAGGTCAGTTATTCAATTAGCTATGGCCATTATCGTAACAGCAACGCCGTAGCCCTTGGGGTGTTCGCTAGACCTAATGAGCGTATCATGTTAGGCTTCGGAGCTACGTTAGGCGCTGAGAATCAATACAATGTAAGCGTTTCTTTTAAAACAGGAAGGGGCGCGGACTACGTAGCAGAAGCAAGGGATGCACAAAGCCGTATCTCTAAGCTAGAAGCATTAGTAGCGAAGCTAATGGCAGAGGTTGAAAAATGACTTCCGTACGAGCTATCGCTATAGAGCTTCATGAACGGGGGCATTACCTCGACGAGCTTTACCAAATTACTATTGCCTACGCCACTAGCTTATACACGCGATATTGTACGGTAGATGCTAGATGCGACGCGATAGAACTTAGATATCAAACGGAAGAAGAGGAGTTAGACCCATATGAGTATCCTTGGTTAGAGGATGAGGAGTGGGACCGACTCGATGATGAACGTTCTGATATCGAAAATGAATTAGATGAATTGTTTAATACAGTAATAGGGTTTGATTATGAACATGACCCATTTAAGAAATAAGGAGACAGTAACATGGCTAAATTAACAACTGGTGTAGTAAGACTTTCTTATGCAAATATCGCTTCCCCTCGTAAAAACGACGACGGCAAAGCAAAATATAGTTCCCAAATCATTATCGATAAAACAGATAAGAAGACTATCAAAGCTTTCGAACGTGCGATTGAAGAACTTAAAGCGGATCCGAAAGCAGTTGCTAAGGTAGAAGGCAAAGCTGCATACCTCAAATTGAACTTACGCGACGGCGATACTGACGAAGCAGTAGTTGACCAACCGGAAACATACGCTGGTAAATACTTCATTAACGCGAACAGCGATAAGCAACCTATCGTATTTAATCGTGAAAAAATCAAGATGGACGATTTTGATATCGAAGAAGAAATCTACTCTGGTGTATATGCACAGGTTGCACTTTCCGTTTTTGCTTACAACTTCAACGGCAAGAAAGGCGTAGGCTTTGGTCTAAATGGTATCCGTAAAGTCAAAGATGGCGAACGCCTAGGCGGTGTACATGTATCTGCTAATGACTTCGGCGACGACGATTTAGGCGACCTAGACGATGACGACGATTTAATCTAAGGAGGCAATTATGGAGCTCAGTATTGATGTGGAAACCTATTGCGCCTGCCCTATTAAATATGGGGCGCAGCGATATGTTGACGATACAACATTTGAAATACTGCTCTTTGCCTATAGCTTTGATGATGAACCCGTCGAAGTAATTGATATGACAAAGGATCCACTGCCCGAAAGGGTGGTGGACGCTTTGTATAACAAGGAAATTACAAAGACCGCATTCAACGCAGCATTTGAAATGTTGTGCCTTAAAAAGTACTTCCCTGATGCGGATTACACGAACTGGGAATGTACTTCCGTGCTTGCTTTATACTGCAGCTTACCTGCAAGCCTTGATAATGTGTCTAAGGCCTTGAAATTAGGCGAAGCCAAAGACTCAAGAGGTAAACGGTTAATCCAATTCTTCTCAGTACCGCGAAAACCGACTAAGACGAATCCTAAGACACGAAATATGCCTGAAGATGCCCCTGATAAATGGGCAGAATATATCGAATACAACCGCCAAGACGTGGTCGTAGAAAAGGCAATTCGCAAACGCCTATTATCATTAAAGCCTCCTGCTGTAGAGCACGAGTACTGGTTACTAGACCAAGACATAAACTGGCGAGGTGTGAAAGTAGATATGGAACTCGTCGATGCGGCCCTCGCTTGTAATGACGAAATCGTGGACGAAGCGACTGAGTCGTCCAAACTGTTGACGGGATTAGAGAACCCCAACAGTACGATGCAATTGAAAGAGTGGTTATCCGAAAGGCTAGGATATGAGCTAGATACTATGCGTAAAGAAGATGTATCAAACCTCTTGGCTCAGGATATCCCTTCCGATGTGCGCAAAGTACTGCAAAATAGGCAGGTGCTTGGTAACTCGTCAATTAAAAAATACTTGGCCATGAAAAACGCTGTATGTTCAGATGGTCGCATCCACGGCATGCTTCAGTTTTATGGCGCCATGCGTAGTGGTCGCTGGGCGGGTCGTGTAGTACAACTGCAGAACCTCCCTCGTAATTACCTGGAAGATTTAGACACGGCCCGGGAAGTTCTTAAAAGTAGGGATGTAGAAATGCTAGATCTGCTATATGGAAATCCTGGCGATGTGATTAAGCAACTCATTCGTACTGCTCTTGTAGCAGAGGATGGGCACCGATTTATTGTGGCTGACTTTAGTGCTATTGAAGCACGTGTTATCGCCTGGCTCGCTCACGAGCAGTGGAGACAAGATGTATTTGCGCAAGGTGGCGACATCTACTGCGCATCGGCTTCTAGCATGTTCCACGTACCAGTTGAGAAGCACGGTGTAAATGGCCACTTACGGCAAAAAGGCAAAGTAGCGGAACTGGCACTCGGGTATGGTGGCGGTGTAGGAGCTATGAAATCGATGGACACAAAAGGTGAAATTCCTGAAGAAGAATTGCCGGGTATCATCGAAGCTTGGCGACGAGCCAGTCCACGAATTACAAGATTTTGGAAAGATACAGATAATGCGGCCAAGCACGTCGTGAAAACCGGAGACCCGGTACGAATTAGACAAGGCAATATTAAATTCTTTAAATCGAAAGGCTTTATGTTTATAGAATTACCGTCCGGACGAAGACTTGCCTACGCAAGACCTAGACTTGGGCTTAACCGGTTCGGTAGCGAGTCGATTGAGTATGATGGTATGGATCAGGTTAAGAACACCTGGGGCAGAGTTGAAACCTACGGCGGAAAGCTCGTCGAAAACATTGTACAAGCCGTTGCGAGAGATTGTTTAGCAGCCGCAATGTTAAGACTTGCAAAAGCCGGATACAAAATTGTTGCCCATATCCACGACGAAGTAGTTATCGAAGCGCCTATAGGCGAAGGTAGTTTAGATGAAGTAATCGATATTATGTGTGAGCCTGAGTCCTGGAACGAGGGCCTTATATTAAATGCAGCAGGGTTTGAGAACCCTTACTATATGAAGGATTAGGAGGATAATTCTTATGAAACTTACAAAAAACCAAATTCAACAACAACGCGAAGCTATCGATGGTTTATATGAACTCGTAAAAGAAGCGCCTGCAAGCGAACGCAAAGACTCCGCTATGGCATACTGCGAAGGTTGTATCGCCGCTTGTGACCTTGCACTTAAAATATTAAATGGTAAAAAAGCAGAAGCGCCTAAGGCGGATGAAAACCCAACAGTAGAAGAACAGGATACCACTGAAGAAAAGCCAAAACGTAAACGCGTGGCCAAGAAAAAAGAAGAACCTGTAGAAGAAAAGTTACCGGTTGATGATACTCCAGTAGTTGAGGAAACTTCTGAAGATGATGATTTAGACGATTTGTTATAGATGAAAGGATAGCGCCTTATGAAGGTCTTATTCAATCTACAAGTACAACAGCTGTACGACCTAGTGCGGCGCAAACAGGTGACACCTAATCGCCCTGCGAGCCACTATCACGTGTCTTGCGGTCATTCATTTAATAATTTATGGCCAATGAAATCCGGCGGATTTGGGTTAGTTACTGGGCCTGAGGCATGTGAGTTTTATTGCCCAATGTGCGGAGAAGTAATTCATACAAGTGGGTTTACTGCCGATGTAGGGTACAGAAGCACAGTACCTCTATCTCTAGACTTATCGATAATCGATAGGGGGAATATCCTAGACGTGCAATTCGAATATAACTCCGTATACGCGGACGGCGATTCAGAAATGATCTACAAAGGGTACAAGTCGCATGTTATCGATGTTCTACGTTTTGACTTTAAAAGCAGAGAAGCCTATATCGTACTTAAAAAGCGTTCACGTAGTGATATCGTAGAGGAAACTTCGGTTTCTCCCTCTGGTTTTTGGAGTAGTCAAATGCCATTATTATGGTTAGTAGCTACGCCCAATTGTAGACTATACAATTATCAGGACGAGCTTAAATGCTTTGCTAAGGTATTAAAGGATGTGTTCTTCAAGAAATTATCTAAGGTAGTAGGCTATAAAGTCAAGCCGGTTCGGCAGGGCGTACAAATTACTAACAAGTATGGAGCACTTGATAATCTACTTCATAACTTAATATGGAAGTTACAAGCCCCGGACGCGCCTGCTATTAATGATAAAACCAAACGAGACTATGACGATTATTATAATCGTTCATTCCTTAATGAATCTATCGGCATGAATAATGTATTAGCATTGACTGTTAAAGGTATGCCGTTCGTGCAAGCCTTGATTAATGCCCATCATTTGCCTGATGCTCGATGGACTCGGCGATTATTACACGATAAGCCTTTCTTCTATACTAAGATCATCAAAATTATGTCTATGCTATTTAAGAACAAGGACTATCAAAAGGCAATGGTTGATGTTATTCAATCGAATGCCGATAATACAGGATATATCCAATCTTGGCCAGTGTGGAGAAACGATTTAGATTTATCTATGATTAGTAAATTTGTGAATATCCTTAGTCATCAATATGGCGAACGTCAGGCATTCCTATTCATTAGAAATGCGCCTTCTTACAACGATATTAGAGATACAGCAGATATGTATTATCAGTTGTCGAGAAGTCGGCGTAAAGAGGTTTGGGATAGCCACATTCAAGTGCGTGACTTGCATGATACAATCTCGAGAATGCAAAAGTTTGACAGAGTAGAGAACGAAATAGTTCAGCAGCGTAAGAAGCATTACGCTCTAGCAGGGGCCGTCAACGGTTACCGATTTAAGGCTATCAGTTCCACACATGGCATTATCGATATGGGGATTCAACTTAATAACTGCGTTAGCTCTTATATCAAGAAAGTAAAAGCCGAAACTTGCGCTATTGTAGGTGTGTACAAATGCGACGAACCTGTGGCTTGTATTGAAGTTAACCCTACAGAGGATTCAGATGGTTTTGTGGAAATACACCAAGCCAAATTAAAAAACAATCGCGGTGTATATGAAGATCACGATATTAACAGAGCGGTAAGTCAGTGGGCGACGTCTCACGGTTTATACGTTCCTAATTATGTAAGAGACATCCATTTTGCGAAGGGAGGAGCGATGTAACATATGGATACAAATATCATAATAGCTACGGGCAAAAGTCGCTCCGCCCGTAGCTGGAAGTCTCAGAAAATGACTTGGAGTGCTTTGGCCAATAAATTAGCCGAGCCTACTGTAACAAATGAAACGGCTGCTGAATACGCCAAAATGTCTAAAGCCGAGAAAGGCCAAAAGAAAGACGTCGGTGGTTTTGTAGGTGGCTATATTCCTAAAAATGGTAGACGGGTTAGAGGTGCCGTTAAGGAGCGATATTTAATCACGCTTGATGCGGATTCACCTAGTGAAGATTTCCTCTTAGACCTGGATATGGAATTAGGCGGTATGGAATATGTACTTTATAGTACACATAGTCATACTACCGATAATCCACGCTATCGTATCATCATTCCTGCCGATAGAGCGATGACTCCTGATGAGTACCAAGCTGTATCGAGGCGTATCGCTGATGATATCGGCATTGACTCTTTTGACCCGTCCACGCACCAGGCAGAGCGTCTGATGTACTGGCCAAGTTGTCCAAAGGATGTGGAATATGTATATCAGCATAGTGAAGGTGACTTAGTTTCTGTTGATCAATACCTCAATACCTACAGAGACTGGCGTGATACAAGCCTTTGGCCAACATCAAGTAAGGAGTCACAGATTCGACTTGATGCGGCCAAAAATCAAGGGAACCCTTTGGAGAAAAAAGGTCTACTTGGTGCCTTTTGTAGGTGCTATAGTATCACAGAAACCATTCAAAAGTTTCTCCCCGAAGTCTATGCACCGACGCAAGTTGAGGACCGATACACGTATACCGGAGGCAGCTCAGTAGCAGGTCTTGTCATTTATGACAATGACACGTTTGCTTACTCTAACCATGCGACTGACCCTATCAGTGGTAAGCTCGTTAATGCGTTTGACCTGGTCCGCATCCACTTATTTGGTGCTGAAGATGCTGACGCGGATCCATCTACCAAAGTAACGGATTTACCAAGTTACAAAGCTATGATAGATTTTGTTAACGATGACGGCGCAGCACCGATTCTGCTCGATAAGGAACGCATGGCCGATATGGACTTTGAGGACATCACGGAAGACGAGGAGGACTTCCTCGAAAAGCTTAAACGTGACCGCAGAGGTACACCAGAATCTGACGTGTTCAACTGCTTAGTAGTTCTTAAATATGACCCTGCCTTAAGAGGTCGTATACGCCTTGACGAATTTGCACATCGGTTAGTTGTAACTGACGATTTACCGTGGCGTGGTAAGGACGAAACCCCTTACTGGACCGATACGGACGATGCGTGTCTTCGCAATTACTTTGCTACAAAGTACCTGATCAAGGGTAAAGGCATCATCGACGATGCCCTGCAGGAAGTCACGCAAGATAACAAATTCCATCCTGTACGTGAGTACTTAACCGGTGTGAACTGGGACGGTACTTGTAGAGTCGATACTCTCTTCATTGATTATATCGGTGCAGAGGATACCGAATACATCAGGGCGGTAACACGTAAATGGATGTGCGGCGCTGTAGCACGTGTCATGAATCCAGGCGTTAAGTTCGATACGGCTATTGTATTATATGGCTCTCAAGGTCTCGGCAAATCGTTAATTTTGGAGCGGTTAGGCCGTAAATGGTTTAATAACTCTTTAGTTGATATCAAAACCAAAGACGCCCTAGAACAAATCCAGGGTTCCTGGATTAATGAACTCGCCGAACTTGCACCGACCTACAAGAACGATAATGAAATCGTAAAGGCTTTTATCAGCCGTACCTCTGACCGATTTCGTTCCCCTTATGGGAGACGTACCGAAGAGTACCCCCGCCAATGTGTATTTGCCGGTTCTACCAATAATCTAATGTTCCTCAAAGACCGTACTGGTAACCGACGCTTCTGGCCAGTCACAGGCGACAAAGATCGCAAGACTAAGAACGCCTGGGAGCTATCAAAAGATGATATTGACCAATTATGGGCGGAAGCCTATTACTATTGGTCCGAGGGTGAATCCTTAGTCCTTGAAGGAGAACTCGAAGAAGAGGCCCTTAGAATTCAATTATCACACACAGAAGGTGGTGAACTCGTAGGCCTTATTGAAGAATACCTTGATATGTTATTACCTGAAAACTGGGAGTCGCTTGATATCTTTGATAGACGCGATTATATCAGAAATTATGGCGATGACGATCATTGTGGTTCAGTGCAGCGGGAGCGGGTGTGTGCCCTTGAGATATGGTGTGAAGTGATGGAGGGGGACAGGAAGAACCTGCAGAACGCAAAGGCGAGAGAAATCATTGATATTTTGCAATCTATTAAAGGGTGGAGTCCTTATTCAAAGAGCGTTGGAAAGATGCGTTTCGGTAAATTATATGGCGTGCAAAGAGCGTTTATTAGGGATAATAGCACTCTCCAAAACACGGCCAAAATGGTAGCCAAAAATCGCAAAAATTAGTGTTGCCGATTTTTGTTGCCGATTAGCTATTTTTATAATATCAAAAAAAATCGAAATAATTTTTATACAACTCTATACATCGATAAAGTTTGATATAAAGTAAATAATCGGCAAAGGCAACACGTGTGGCAACAAAATCGGCAACACGAAAAGAGCAGATATACGCTAAGTTAAATACAATTTGTTGCCTATGTTGCCAATTATTTACTATTAATAAAAAATAATAAATATATGAATAATGGTGTGCATACACATACACGTAAAAAACACGAATACGCGTATATATATGTTTACGAAAAAAAACGGCAATATCGGCAACACAACCCCGATGAAGCCAGTATTCATATAGGTTCGAGCGTGTTGCCGATTATTTATTGAGAACGAGGTGAGAATAATCGAAAAAGATATCGAACGTTGGCTAGGAATTCAACTCAAAAAAATGGGGTGCATATATATGAAGTTCGTATCACCTGGAAATGATGGTGTGCCAGATCGAATAGTAGTACTTCCTGGTGGCAGTGTCATATTTGTAGAACTCAAAGCCAAAAAAGGAGTATTAATGGCTAATCAAAGAATACAAGTTGCTAGATTACGTAAACAAGGTGCATTAGTATTTGTGATTACAGGAATGATAGAAGCTAAGTTATTTGTTGATGACATGGAAAGGGTAATACATGAACTTTCATCCACACGAATACCAAGAAATAGCCATACAACGAATCATTGATCATACGCACTATGGGCTGTTACTCGACATGGGTTTGGGTAAGACCATTTCCACATTAATTGCAATCGAGCAGTTAATGTATGACTACTTTGATATTAAAAAAGTACTACTTATAGCACCTAAGAAAGTAGCAGAGTCTACCTGGGCGCAGGAAACCCAAAAATGGAGTGAAACGAGTCATCTTACAATAGCATCGGTGTTAGGTCCTGAAAAGGACCGTATTAAAGCCCTTGAAAGCGATTCTGATATCTACGTTATGAACCGTGAGAATGTGCAATGGCTGTATGACTACTATTTTGAAAAACCAAAGCGGACATTTCCCTTTGATATGCTTGTTATTGACGAGAGTTCATCGTTTAAGAATCCACAGGCTAAACGATTTAAGGCGATGCGTAAAATGAGGCCTTTCTTTAAGCGAGTAGTCATTCTAACCGGTACACCGGCACCAAACACGTTAATGGATGTGTGGGCGCAGATGTATTTGTTAGATGGTGGTGAACGATTAGGTAAAACCCTTACTGAGTATCGATTACGATACTTTACCCCCGATAAAACAAATGGGCATATCGTGTACAGCTATCGTATGTTACCTGGCGGCGATACAGCTATATTCGGCAAGATGCAAGATATCTGCATGAGCTTAAAAGCAAAGGATTACCTAAATCTTCCGGAACGTATTGAAAACGTAATCACGGTAGAAATGAGTCCTAAAGAATGGGAACTCTATAAGCAGATGGAACGTGATCATGTACTTAGCTTAGCCAGTGATGACGATGTAAGTGCCTTGAATGCTGCGGCCCTAGCAGGTAAGTTATTACAACTGGCCAATGGGTCAATCTATTCAGACGATGGCGAAACTATTATTGTCCATAATGAGAAGGTCGAGCGGTTAAAAGAATTGGTAGATACCAACGAAGGAAAGCCAATGTTAGTATTCTACAATTTCAAGCATGACCTACAAGCGATCAAGGAAGCATTCCCTAAAGCAGTAGAGTTAAAAACCGATGACGATGTAGCAGAGTGGAATAAAGGCAATATCCAAATGTTATTGGCTCACCCCGCATCAGCAGGATACGGTTTAAATCTACAAGCAGGTGGAAATATTATCGTATGGTACGGATTAACTTGGAGCTTAGAACAATATCAACAGGCTAACGCGAGACTTCATAGACAAGGGCAGACACAACCTGTGATTATCCATCACCTAGTTACTAAAGGAACTATGGACGAGCAAGTCATGAAAGCGCTAGAGCGTAAAGAAGTAGGGCAAGATGCACTACTTGAAGCTATTAAATATCGTAAAGAATTATACAAGGAGTAGAAATATGCAAAGAAAATGCAGCAGATGTGGCGAGAAGTATACTTTGGTTAAGGAAGAAAAGTATTGTCCTGATTGTATGAAGGTTATGACGCCTCCTATGTTGAAAGTAAAACAGGCACTAAAAAATACAAAGTGCGAAGACTGCGGTATTGAATTTTCTGTACCTGCAAGCAGACCTGGGCGACCGCCAAAATATTGCCCTGATTGTGCAGCTAAACCCGCCAAAAAGTCTAAAGTGGAAAAGCTTAAGAAGGCGAGCCATGAATTACAAAAAGAAGAAGTGGCCAAACAGGAAATTATAGCTACGATTACTAAACATATGGAATCTAAGCCGGCCACAAGCAAGGCGACAATTAAGGAGGCGAAGATAGTGACACCTGTTAAAGTATCTAATATCGAACACGATGCTGTTAATCATCCGTCACATTACACACGCGGTAATATCGAAGTAATCGATTTCATCGAAGATCAACAATTACCATATCATCTAGGAAATGTAGTGAAGTACGTAGCGCGGGCTGGCTTCAAAGGTGATAAAGTAGAGGACCTAAAAAAAGCACAATGGTATCTCAACCGATACATCCGTACACTTGAAAAAGGAGTTAGTAATTAATGGTAGTGCAAATAAGGGGACTTGTGAATGACTGATAAAGAGTACATGCTTCAGATATTACGAATTGATGATAGGATTGATTCCATCAATCGTGACATCGAAGCACAGATAGAACGCAGAGCGGATACTCTGTCAGCTACTGATTATAGCAAGGATAGGATATCCGGAGGCAGTTGTAGCGACTTATCAAATATCGTGGTAGGTATTGAGCAATGTGTCGAACTGCAACGAAGAGAGATTGAGCGTTTAAAAAATATTAAGGCCGAAGTTCGTTGGGTGATTAGCCGAGTACGACCAAATGAGCTGGCAGTTCTTTTGACAGAACGATACGTGCAAGGAAGAAGTTGGAAAGAACTGGCGCAAATCCTATACTATAGTGAAGCACGAGTACGCGGCGAGCTGCATGACAGGGCCTTGGCAGAGGTAGGGCGAATTCGAGCCAAATTGAAATAGCGTTAACGATACAAAACGCTACAAAACGATACATCAAAGTGTGGTATACTGTAGGTGTGAAAGTTGGGAAACTTCACAGGAAATGAACAAGAAAAGGACGCCAGATATGTTTGGCGTCCTTTTACGTTATGCAGGTTTAATCAATATCATCATAGGGGAGGGCCTACTTGTTAGGCAAACAAGATTCTTTCATAATATTTCGGGGCTGTAAAAAAATCGCGACGTTTCATGGATGTTATCCTCACATAAGAACACACTTAATCTACACAACCAACAATAAAACCTATGTACTTAACTATAACAACTTGCCTATGGTGATATTGATTAAGCTTGTATCCAATAGAATTAATGAACATTAACTATACTTTAACTGCTAACAGAAAGGAGAAAATAGTATGGCAGAAATTACTTGTCACGTCAAAGATTGCTTGAATAACAAACACAATAAATGTACTGCCAATACTATTGTTCTTGGTGGTAAAGGTAATTGCAAATCTAAGAGTTTTGCAAGAAATGTGATGAAACATTCACGTAAACAGCATTGGAGTGGAGGCATGTATGGGGGATAGGCACTCGCACATACCCAGGGCCCTTAAGGTACTCCAAACGAAAAATATTTTGCGTGGGTCATCCGAACCCCGCGAAATCGCTAGTTAGTCATTTTTCCGAACTGCTGTTCGGCTTCAAAATCGGTCAATTTTTGAGAGGAGGCGAGACTGTGACAAACGTATCAATAGTTGACGAATTAGTATCATCTAAAATTGTAGCAAAAGTACTTGGAATCAGTTCTCGGCGAGTCCAGCAATTGACGGAAGATGGTATCTTCAAAAAAGAAAAACGCGGACAGTATGATATTGCGAAGACAGTACAAGCATTTGTTTCGTATAAAACCGGAGAAAGCAAACTCGAAAAAAAAGCTCGCGAAGGTGGATATGACGCAGAACGAACTCTGTTAACTCGAACCAAACGGATGATTGAAGAAAACAAACTGAAGATTATGAATGGTGAATTGCACCGCTCTGATACCGTTAAAGCTGTAATGAATAGGATGCTGAATAACTTTAAAAGCAAGCTCCAAGCTTTGCCATTAAAAGCAGCACCTAAAGTATTAGGAGAGACAAACCTGCTAGCTATTCAAGATACACTTCTTAATGAGGTGAATGAGTGTCTAACGGAATTGTCTGAATACGATCCAAACATGTTCCATGATGAGTCTGATGACATTGTTGTGGACGAAGACGAGGCAGGTGAAAGTGAGTGAAACACACGTGCAACTTATTTAAAGGAATAGCAAGTGTGCTAAAACCACCGCCAAAGTTTACTGCTTCAGAATGGGCAAATGCCAATGTGGTACTTTCCACGGAGGATAGCGCCGAACCAGGGAAGTATTCCACCGATAGAGCTCCCTATCAAAAGGAAATGCTTGACGCGGTGAGTGACCCAGACGTCGAGAAAGTAGTATATATGACCGGCTCGCAAATTGGTAAAACCCAGCTCATTAAAAATGTGTTGGGTTATTTTATTGACTACTTTCCATCACCAATTATGTTCATGCAGCCAACAAAAGATATAGCCAAGGAGTTTTCAAAAACTCGTATTGCTCCCTTTATTCGTGACACAAAAGTACTGAACGATAAAATGGCCGATGTAAAATCTCGGGACAGTGGCAATACGGTATTGAATAAAACCTTTCCAGGAGGCTATCTCACATTAGTCGGCGCGAACGCTCCGGCAGATTTAGCATCTAGGCCAATTCGTGTATTACTGGCGGACGAAATTGACCGCTATCCTGCATCGGCAGGGACGGAAGGCGACCCTTTGAGCCTAGCAGAAAAGCGTACTAATACGTTCTACAACCGAAAGCACGTGTACGCGTCCACACCGTTAGCCAAAGGTACAAGCCGGATAGAGAAATTGTATCTAGGCGGTACGCAAGAGGTGTGGCATATTAAGTGCCCTGTTTGTGGTGAATATGTGTATCCATCTTGGGATAAATTCCACTCCGATGAAGATACAGGAAAGTACTACTTGGCTTGTGACCATTGCGGAACATTATCTGAGGAATTCGAATGGAAAAAACTCTACCGCGAAGGCAAATGGATTGCGGAAGCGCCGGAGAATTTAAAGAAGTACAATTGCCGAAGCTTTCACATGAATGCGTTTGGTTCACCTTGGGCTTCTTGGGGTAAACTCCAGGAGAAATACGAAGCGGCAACGAAACTCGGTACAGCTGGTGTTAAGACATTCTTTAATACAGAAATGGGCATCCCATATGAAGAGGATACCGAAACACTGCAGTCTGAAGAACTCTATGAACGCCGAGAAGACTACGGTGCTGAGTTACCGGATGGAGTATTACTCTTAACGTGTGGCGTCGATACACAGGACGATCGTCTGGAGTGCGAAATCGTAGGCTGGGGGAAAGACTATGATAGCTGGGGTATACAATACTTCAGGCTATATGGAGATCCAGCTTATGATGCCGTGTGGAAAGAATTAGACGACATTATTTTAAACCGAACATGGTCTTATGCCGACGGAAGAAAGCGAGGCGTATCGGTTACATGCATTGACTCCGGCGGTAATAAGACCCAATCGGTATATAAGTACTGCTCAACTAGGTGGCATAAGCGCGTTTATCCTATTAAGGGCGTAGGTGGCGCCGGTAAAGATTTGATTGATGGCTTGCCTACTAGGTTGAAAAAGTACAAGACTAAGCTATTTAAGCTTGGTGTAGATACTGGAAAGGAACAGATTTATAGCGACTTGAATCAAGAAAAAGGTCAACCAAGGTATTGCCACTTCCCAAAAGATCATGAAAAGGGATACGGGAAAAAATACTTTGAGGGCCTATTGGCAGAGATGAAAGTATCTAAATTAGTCAATGGGCATTTCAAAGAGCAATGGGTACTACGCCCAGGACGCAAAAGAAATGAACCGTTTGATATTAGAAACTATAATCAGGCTGCCATCGCTATTATGAATCCAAACTTCGAAGCACTGGAGGCTCGGAGTAGTAAAGAGGATTATACGCCATATCAAAATACAACCCGTGTAGTGAAAGCGGGCGATGCGCCGAAGAAACGAACGAGACGACGTGTTAGAGGAGGAGGGATACGATTATGACAATCCTACAAAGGATTATGGAAGAACTAAATATTCGTGAAATGCACGAAATACCTACCGCTCTAATAAGGGCGTTGCTAGATTCGAATACATGTTCTGTGCTGTTAAAGTCGATAAAGCCGTATTATTCGTATGAATCTTTACTTGTCGAATTTGAAGAACATAGCGCGGATAGAAAAAATTATATGCAAGATTACACGCCACAATGTGTGCTGGATATAATCGGAGGTATTACCCCTGGTGGAGATGTTCGCGACGTGTGTGCCGGGATAGGCGGATTATCTTTGGCTAAATTTAAGTCGGATAATACTGTGACACTAAGGCTCGAAGAGTATTCAAAAAATGCGATGGCTTTTATGTTGCTTAATCTGTTAATGGCTAATATCGATGCAGAAGTAGTAGAGAAGAACGTTCTTACTGGTGAAGAGCTGGCGTATTATAAAGTGGAATCTGCGGCATTTGGTTTTGGCCGAGTAGCTAAAGTAGAAATGCTCGGAAGTAAAAAATATAATACCGTGATTAGTAATCCACCATATAGTCAATCTTGGGTTCCGCAAATGGATGAACGTTTTGAAGGATATAAGTTAGCTCCAAAGAGTAAAGCGGATTTTGCCTTTATATTGGATGGGCTATATTCGCTGAACGCATCGGGTACAGCGGCCTTTATATTGCCACATGGCGTACTTTTTAGAGGACAAGCAGAAGGCGATATAAGGCGTAAGCTTATTGAGGATAACCTACTTGATGCGGTCATCGGACTGCCTTCTAATCTGTTTACGAATACGGGGATACCCGTGTGTATATTGGTATTTAAGAAAAATCGTGCTAATAAAGACGTATTATTTATCGATGCGCAAAAAGACTTCGTTAAGAACAAGAGCAAGAATATAATGACCGCCGAACAGGTGGAAGAAGTCATTAAAGCGTACGAGGACAGAGCAGATATAGAGCGATATTCTAGTAATGTTAGCATGTCTACTATTTTAGACAATGACTATAATCTGAATATTCCACGCTACATTGACAGCTTCGAACCCGAAGAATTACCAGATGCGGTACAGCTTGCTAAGGACTTAAACGAAATTAATCGAGAAAGTCGGACATTGGGCTTAGAAATTGCGGAGATGTTAAAGCAATTAGTCTGTACAGATCCCGATTCACAAAAAGAGCATGACGAATTTGTAAAAGAATTTACAGAATTTTTGGTATCATCTGATAGCGCGTGTACAGTCGAGGAGCAAGAAGCTGTGATAAAAAAAATAGAAGATGTTAAAAAGTAT
>OGKH01000257.1_pt1 | contig 45209 bp, 40 predicted proteins | sample 1572421 | NCBI WGS metagenome assembly OGKH01 (sample SAMEA2582084, study PRJEB24529) | metagenome | biome: Human gut stool | place: China | collected 2011
AGTTGCCAAAAGAAATACAGAAAAAGACGATTATTACACGTGAACCTGGTGGATCAAAGATTTCTGAAAATATTAGAACAATTATTTTAGATCCAGCAAATAAGGAAATGGATGATCGAACTGAAGCTCTTCTTTATGCAGCTCAAAGAAGTCAGCATGTTAGTGAAGTTATTCGCCCAGCTTTGGCAGCTGGAAAAATTGTTTTATCTGATAGATTTATCGATAGTTCTTTGGCATACCAAGGTGTTGGCAGAGATTTAGGCGTTGAAGCTGTAAAGCAAATTAATGATTTTGGAACTGGCGGTCTTGAGCCTGATTTGACGATCTTTTTAGACTTAGATCCTGCAACTGGCTTGGCTAGAATTGAAAAGGAACGAGCAGGGCAAGAAGATCGACTTGAACAAGAAAAATTAGCTTTCCACAAAAAAGTTTATGCCGGATATACAGACTTATTAAAACGATATCCTGATAGAATTAAAAAGGTGGATGCTAATTTGCCAATCGAGGAAGTTGCGGCTAATAGTGTTAAAATAATAAGAAAGCAATTACCTGATATTTTTATGTAAGGATTTGGTAAGAATGAAACTCGTTTTAGCAATTGTACAAGATAAAGACGCGGATGCATTGGCAAGAGAATTTATTCAAAATAATGTGCGTGCAACAAAATTAGCTACAAGCGGCGGCTTTTTAAAGGCAGGAAATACAACTTTTATTGTTGGGATTGAAGATGACCGAGTAAATGAAGTATTAGAAATTATCAAAAAGAGTTCCCACACTAGAGAACAGTATGTTTCTAATATGAATATGGATGCAGCGGGAACTTCAATGCTAGGTAAGCCTGTCCAAGTTACTGTAGGCGGAGCAACGGTCTTTGTATTACCAGTTGAGGAATTTAAGCACTTTTAATGATTGATTTAAAAAATATAGGTCAAAAACAGACTGATCTTTTAAGGGATGCATATTTAAATAAAAAAGTTGCCCACAGTTATTTGTTTGTCGATCCAATGCAAAAAAAAGGACTTAATACAGCTTATTGGCTGGCCTGTCTTTTTAATTGTACAGGAGAAAATAAGCCTGATGGGACGTGCAATAATTGCCAAAGAATTTTAGATGGCAATCATCCTGATGTCTTTTTAGTAAAACTAGAAGGAAAACAGACGCTTTCAATTGATCAAATTCGTCCTTTGAAAGAAGAATTGGCAAAAAGTCCTGTTGAAGGCAAGCGACGTTTTTTTATCATTGAAAATGCTGAAAAGCTAACTTTAGCTGCAAGTAATGCCTTGCTTAACTTATTAGAAGAGCCGGTAGCACCTGTAGTTACGATTTTGATAACCAATAATGAAAATCAAATCTTGCCAACAGTTAAGTCTAGAACGCAGATTCTTAATTTCTCTGATGAAAAAATTGATAGTAAGAGAGCGCAGTTGCTTGAATATGGCTTAACTGATGAAGAAATTGATGATCTAGGCGATACGGCTAAGCTTGAAGAAGAAAGTAAGTATTTGTTCCAAGAGTTATTAGAGCAGAATGATTTGGCACTGGTACGCGTGAGCCAGATTAGCGGTCTTGCTACAAAGCCAGCAAGTCAAAAATTTGTTTTTTATCAACTTAAGACTTTAGCGATGAAGAGTCTAGCAGCTGGTGAAAAGTTAAGGAAAAGTGCATTCTTATTGGAGTTGTTGATGACTGCTGATAAGATGCGAGCTAGTAATGTTAGTTTCCACAATACGTTAGATTATTTAGTATTGAGTTTTGAACGGTAGGTGTTTTTGAGTGGATCCATTTTCACAATTGTCACAATTACAGCAAAATCTTCAGGCAATGACAAAAACTGTTGCCGGTCTGGAAAATGACATGCTTGAAGTATTGAAAGAAAATACAGAATTAAAGGTTGAAAATCAACTATTAAGAGAAAAAATTAGTAAATTAGACGCCAACAAAGAACCAGCAGAAAGTAAGTCCCAAGCTGGTCTAAAATCACTACGTAATATTTACGATTCTGGCTATCATATTTGCAACATGTATTATGGCTCTCACCGTGAATCTGGTGAAGATTGCATGTTTTGCTTAGATATTTTAGATAATTTCGTAAATCACGGACAAAAAAATAGGGGATAAAAGATGCAAGCGCAAAGTAGTTTTAATGAAAAAGATAAGGGGCGTCTTTACCTTGTCCCTACACCAATTGGCAATTTAGAAGATATTACTTTAAGGGCGAAGAGGATTCTAACTGAAGCTGATTATATTGCTGCTGAAGATACTAGAACCAGCGGAATCTTACTTGAAAAAATTGGCGTTCATAATAGGATGATTTCTTTTCATAAGTATAATTCTAAAGAACGTGCGCCAGAATTAATTAAATTGCTTAAAGAAGGAAATACGATTGCCGAAATTTCTGATGCTGGGATGCCGGTTATTTCCGATCCTGGTTATATTTTGGTCCAAGAATGTATCAAAAATGATATCCCGGTTGTTTCGCTTCCAGGACCTTCAGCTTTTGCGACAGCTTTAATTGCATCTGGCTTTGATGCTCAACCATTTACCTATTATGGCTTTTTACCGCGTAAGAGTAGTGAGCAAAAAGTATATTTTGAGATGATGAATCAGGCACGTGCGACTTCAATTTTCTATGAAGCCCCTCATCGTTTAAAGAAGACTTTAAAGACCTTAGCTGAAGTAATTAAACCAGATAGAAAAATTGTGTTAGCTCGTGAACTAACGAAGATTCATGAGGAATATTTAAGAGGTACAATTAGTGAAATTAATGAATACTTCACTAAGAATGATCCTCGAGGCGAGTTCGTAGTTTTGGTTTCAACAAATGATGAGAAAGAAAAGCAACTTTCTTGGGATGAGCTAATCAAGCAAGTGGCTGATCGAGTTGAAGCTGGCGAAAGTAAAAAGGATGCTATTAAGTTAGTCGCTAAGGCTAATAAAGTATCAAAGAATGAGCTCTATGATAAATATCATCAAAATTAATTGCGTGGTGATCGCTAATGGAAAAGATTTTTAAAGAAGAACATCAGGTTACTTATGGCGACTGTGATGAAACGGGGAAAATTCAGCTTCCTAAATTAATTGAACATTTTATGAAAGTTTCAAATGATCAATTAACTCAAGGCAATGCTGGGATTCATGATTTATTAAAACAAAACTTAGGCTGGGTAGTAGTTGAATACCATCTTGATCTTGAGCGTCTTCCTGAAGCTGGTGAAAAAATTACCGTTACAACAAACGGTAGTGGTTATAATCGCTTTTTTGAATATAGAGATTTTGGTATAATAGACTCTACTAACAAAAAGATAGTAGATGTCAAAAGCCAATGGGTGATTTTAGATCTAAAAAATCGAAAAATTACTGAAGCAGATAGTCAAATGACGGAAAAGTTTGGAAATCCATACTTGAAACATATGCCACGTTTTAAGAGATTACGTCCTTTGAAGGATTATGAATCGAGTAAGACATATGCGGTTCGTTACTATGATTTAGATACAAATCATCATTTAACTAATAGTGTTTATTTTGATTGGATGATTGATACTTTACCAAGAGAATTTTTGAATTCTCATACTGCTAAAAGTGTCGATATTTCATTTAAAAAAGAAGTACAATATGGCGATCAGGCCGTATCTGAGCTTACGCTTGATCAAGATACGCTTACGTCGTATCATTTGATTTCTAATCAAGGTGAAATTTCTGCTTTGGCTGAAATTAGTTGGAGAGAAAATTAAGAGCATGACTTGTTAGTACAGTCGTGCTTTTTTGGAAGGTAGGGATGCCAATGAAGACGGGAATAAAGAAAATAGATTTGCAAGGTTTAGTTACTTTGGCACTATTTGTAGCGATGGATATTGTATTAGAAAAAATTTCTTTTGGTCCTTCAACTGTAAAAGTAGGATTGGGATTTATTGGAAGTGCGCTTTTAGGATATTATTTCGGTCCACTTTGGGGTGGAATCGGCGCATTAATTAGTGATTTATTGCGGTCAGCTATTTTTGGAGTTGAGGGAGGTTTCTTCCCCGGCTTTACTCTGTCAGCTATTGTTGGCGTGGTGATCTATGCCTTATTTTTATACCAAAAACCAATTAAATGGTGGCGCGTTATTGCAGCGACTTTATTAGTCACTTTAGTAGTTAATGTATTAATGAATACTTACTGGCTTCACCTACTATATGGCCTAGACTTACGAGCAGCCTTCTTACAAAGAATCTTGAAAGAGTTAATTACGCCATGGATTCAGATTGTTGTACTTTACGTGATTTTAAATGCTTTTCAACGTGTTAAAATAAGAAGGTAATTTCGATAATATTAAGGATAGAGTTTAAATGAAGATATTAAGTATCACGACTGCAACCAATCATTTGAGTGTAGCTTTGAATGATGGGAATAAAATTGTTGAAAAAAATGAAGAGGATCATCGCAACCATAGCGAGCATTTAGATCCTTTGATTACTGAATTACTAAAAGAAAATAATCTTACCTTAAAAGATATTGATCGTTTTGCAGTGGCAGAAGGGCCAGGTTCTTATATGGGATTGAGAATTGGAATTACAACTGCTAAGATGTTTGCTTCTATTTTAAATAAAGATTTAGTCGGAGTATCAACTTTGGCTGCTTTAGCTAATGGAGTAAATGACGGAGTGATTGTAAGTGAGTTAGATGCTCGTAACAAGAATTTCTTTGCTGGGGTTTATCGAAAAGTAAATGGTAAGCTAGAGAACTTAGTTCCAGATGGTCATTATCATTTAGACGATTTAATTAATAAGATTAAAGAATTGGGTCTGCCTGAAGAAGTTGTCTTTGTCGGCAGTCCAATTGATAAATATCAAGATGAGATTGTGGAATTATTAGGGTCAGACAACTTTAAGCAAGCTGCAGGCGATAATCAAATTCATGCTGGAAAAATTGGTAAGTTAGCACTTAATAAGGAAACAATTGATCCTGATAAGATGGTGCCAAAATACTTAAGACGTACGCAAGCTGAAATTGATTGGCATAATAAGACTGGAAAGGCATTTGGTCCAGATAGCGACTATGTTGAAGAAGTTTAGTTTATTTTTTCATCCAGCAGAAATTGACTTGAGTTTTTCGCCTTTTGCTTTGAGACTTGATAATCAAACTTATCAAATTATGAAGGCAAGCGATGAAAATATTGCTGACTTGTTGGGCTTAGAGCAAGAAGTTTATTTTGGCAGAACCCCATGGAGTCGATTTTCTTTTAAGAGCGAATTGAAAAAGCATGCCAATTCTTTGTATCTTGTGGTTTATCAGGGTTCAACCTTGGTAGGCTTCGTCGGGATGAGAATGCAGGCACAAGAAGGACATATTACTAATATTGCTGTTAAGCCTGCTTTTCAAAAAAGAGGAATTGGTGGATTTTTGCTCAGGACGATGATTGAAATTGCTCAAAAAAATCATGCTGTTCAGATGACCTTAGAGGTTAGAAGCGATAATTACAATGCGCAGAGCTTGTACCGGAAGATTGGATTTAGGGATAATTTTATTCGGAAGAATTATTATTCGGCTGAACATGCGGACGCCGTAAGCATGATTAAAAAGATAGCAGATAGAGAACAGGAAGAAGTAAATTGACAAAAAAAGATATTCGAATTTTAGCATTTGAAAGCTCATGTGATGAAACTTCTACCGCCGTAATTAAAAATGGGCGCGAAATTGAAAGCTTAATTGTAGCTACTCAAATAAAAAGCCACCAACGTTTTGGCGGGGTAGTGCCAGAAGTTGCAAGTCGTCACCATATTGAAGTAATTACTCAAATTACTAAGGAAGCTTTAGCTGAAGCAAACGCTACTTGGGATGATATTGATGCAATTGCCGTTACTTATGGACCAGGATTAGTTGGGGCTTTGTTAATTGGGGTTAGTGCCGCAAAAGCAGCTTCAATGGCGACTGGGATTCCATTGATTGGCGTTGACCATATCATGGGTCATATTATGGCAGCGCAATTAAAGGATGAAATTGAATATCCAGCACTTGCCTTGCAAGTTTCTGGTGGTCATACTGAAATTGTCTTGATGAAAGATCCGATCCACTTTGAAATTGTGGGCGATACAAGAGATGATGCAGCTGGTGAAGCCTATGACAAGATTGGTCGTGTTTTAGGAGTTAATTATCCAGCTGGTAAGACAATTGATGAATGGGCACATAAGGGTAAGGATACTTTCCACTTCCCACGTGCAATGATGGAAGATGATGACTATGATTTTTCATTCTCAGGATTAAAGAGTGCCTTTATCAACACTTGCCACCATGCAGATCAAATTCATGAAAAACTTGATAAGTATGATTTAGCTGCAAGTTTTCAGGCTTCAGTTGTTGATGTGTTGAGCCACAAGACAATTAGAGCGATCAAAGAATATAAGCCGAAGACATTTATCTTAGGCGGCGGTGTCGCCGCGAACCACGGCTTACGCGATAGATTAGCAGAAGAGATTAAAAAGTTACCTGCTGATATTAAGCCAAAGGTGATTTTACCAGACTTGAAACTTTGCGGAGATAATGCGGCAATGATTGGAGCAGCTGCATATAACTTGTATAAGGCTGGTAAGTTTAGCGATGAGAATTTGAATGCAGATCCATCACTTGAGTTGCCATATGCAGAGAGCATGTTGAAATAGAAAAATAGTTATGAAGAGAGTCGAACAGGGATGTTTGGCTCTTTTTTGGTAGAATGTTTTTATTTTCTAGTTTTAAATAACTGACACATTAACATTTCATTAAAAACAAGCAATTTCTCCGTTGCTTGTTTTTTCTTATCACTAACATGTTTCCGCAAGCCCTTATTCTGCCGTTTTATAACAATTGTTGTTATAATAAATACGAAAGATAAATAGTCTTGAGGAGGAATTATTATGAAAGATGAAGTTCAATCTCCACAAGAAGAAGCTCCTAACACATATTGGCGCTGGTTAGTAGAATCATGGCGTTATCCTTTAGGTCACAATCCTGCAGAGAAGTGGTATGGAGTTGTTACCTTATTAGGTGAAGATATTGTATTATTCATTGGTTTAGCAGTGGCAGGTAATTATATTGCTAACCTGTTTGACATGCCATTAGTACATCATGGATCTGGTGCAACTTTCTGGGCAATAGTAATTTTATTTGTTGTTCAGATTATTACAATTCTTTGTTCCATGGTTGGTCACTTATTCGTGTTTGGTAACACAGGTGGCTTTTGGCAGTATGTCAATAAGGTTGCACAAGTAACTAACTGGAACTTCTGGATTGTAATTTGTGCATTCTTTTTCTTAATTTTGAGCTTAAGCTCAGGCTTGCTCGGATTTGGAGAAGGTTTAGTTTGGATTTTCTACGCACTATTTGCATTGGGATCATTTCTTTTAGTTGTCTGCCCAGATCCAGGAACCGAAAAGATGATTCACGACCCATTCTGGGGAGCAGTTATTTACTTAGTAATGGTAGCTGTAGTTTATGCCATTATTTGGGGCATAGCATTAAGTATTTTAATTAACTTGTAGAAAGTTATTATTTCTATATAAAAAGGTGTTGATCATCTTCGCTTATTGCGTTGAATGATCGACACCTTTTGTTTTGAAAATATTTATGAATTATTCTTCTGCATGTTTAACTTTAGGCAAGTTAGATAGCTTGTGATAATTCATCTGAATTCTTAGAGCTGCGTAAATTGGTTTTCCACCTAAGAGATCTAACACAAAGTAAGCGATAAAAGTGGTGATCAGCATTGGAAAAATCTGTTCAACTGAACCTACCATTTCTGTTAAAAGCGTCAGCGCAGTGAAAGGAGCCTTTTCAATAGTACCAAAGTAAGCACACATCGAAGTGACAATAATAATGCCATAGCAGCGCTTTGGCGCAATATTGAAGTGAATCATAAGCACAGCGAATACTACGCCGAGAAGGGCTCCTAAGACTAGAATTGGCATGAAGATACCGCCAGGAACAGATGCCCCATAAGAAATCATTGAAAAAATAAACCGAACGGCGAACCAAACAAGTGGTAATAGTATCAGACTTAAGGCTCCAGTTTGAATACTTTTCATGAAAGTTGGGTCAAATAAACTTGAAATAAAATCGTGTGAGCCGCCAAGTAGGTTAGCATTCCATAAACCAATTGGAATTACGAGCAGAAGCGGAATAACACTATGATAAATTGCTGGAATTTTGGTGATCTTTGCATAGACTGTTTTAAGGCTTAAGAGGCAGTATTGATAAAGGTATGCGAGTAAGCCTAAGACTACACCAATAATTGCTACAAACCAATAAGAAGTAAGTGGCAATGACTTGTCTAAAGGAAGATATAGGCAAGGCTGCGTGCCAAAGAAGCAAAGCGTCATTAAGTCAGATGACATGGCAGCAGCTAAGGCAGTCAGGACTTCTTTGGGAGTGAAGTTAAAGGTTATTTCTTCTACTAGGAAGAAGACACCAGCTAGCGGTGCGGAAAATGCGGCGCTTAATCCAGCAGCTATTCCGCATCCCTGGAGTCTTTTAAGGTCATCTGGATCAGCATGGAAGAGATTTTCACCAAAGGCCTGACCAACCATTGCGCCCATTTGAATACAAGGACCTTCTCGTCCTAAGAATAGACCGGGACAAATAGCTAGCAAGCCACCAACAAACTTGCGCCAGAGAATGCTCCACCAGTTCATTTTATTTTCGTTAAGCATCACAGCTTCAACTTGCGGCACACCGGAACCAGTAATATTACTTAGAACGGGTTTAATAATTTTTCCTAGAATTAGAACGATTGACAAAGTTGCAATGATGTAAGGAATTAGGTAGATCGGTTTTTGCCGCATTAGGGGATAGATAAAGAATAAGAACTTCATTGTGTGGTCGATAATCCACCTAAAGGTACCGACAATTAATCCAGTTATGATCCCGATGATAATTCCCTGTAAGAAGATAAAGAAGAAGTTTGATGTAAACGGCTTAGCTAAGACTTGCTTGGCAGTTTTAATCAATTTTTTCGCCAGCTTTCTAAAAAGTACTTGCTTAATTTAGTTTACATCAATTAGAAGTTAAACTAATAAAAATAACGATAGCTGTGCGCCATCGTTGTTTTTATCGGTATTAATCTGTTGGTAACTTATATAGTTGAGGATTTTGCATTAAATAAAGTTGATTGTTGTCGACCATTAGTCTTTTATGCTCTAAGTTTTCATACATTTCATAGAAATATTGTGGATCTTCTTCATAAAAATAATCCGGTGGAAAACATAGAAAATTATAGACTTTTGATTCTTTAAATAAATTTTCAGCTTTTTCGATCGACATATGATCATTTGCAGCAATTAAAATACTGACTTCCTTAGTAATTGCATTAATAAATGATTCGGTTACGTATTTATTTTTCTTCATAAAGGACACCTCCATATTTTAAACAGTTAATTGAATTTTGAGTTTTAAAGGCCCATTGGTCAGTTAAATTTTCTGGTTTAAGACGAGATATAGCTTTCTCAAAAGATATTGTACCATTAGAATATAGTGCCAATGCTTCCCAGGAATTTGCTCCATCAACTACAGGACCTATAACTAGATCATAATCTGTATTTAAAGCAAAATCGATATTTTTTCTATTTTTTATGATATAGTTTAGCCAATCTTCGCTTACATGATCAAATATTTTGACTCTTAATGAATAGAATTGGTTTGTATCAAATACATATTTAGAAATTAAAATGTTGTACGGATTTTGTTTTAATTTTGAAGAATTAATTTTTATTTTATGTTTGCTCCATTTTGCTGCTTGATTAATATCTGTAGTTAAGTAAAAGCCTTTACCGAAGTCATGTCTTGGTTTTCCCGCATGAATATCTGGTTTTTCTACAATAACGTCACTGCCATGGTACAAAAGATTTGGAATGGAAATTTTCATACTAAATCAACTTTCTAAAAATATATAGAGAAAAAGTTAGTCTCTATATAAATAAGTACGCAAAAAGAAGATGATTTTTTGTATGAAAATTGAATGAATATAAAAACCGAAGTATCCACTTATATGAATACTTCGGTTCTCATGATTTAAATTTTATTTATCGCCATCAAAAATAGAAGATTTTACAATAACATAATCTACTACTCGAATTGCACTCAAGTCTTTACCGTCAGCGTATGAAATAGAAGACTGTAAATCTTCCTGCATTTCACGCAAGGTATCTTTAATAGAGCCACGATAAGGAACTAACATTTGCTTTCCTTCAACATTGCGGTAGGCTCCTTTTTGAACTTCAGAAGCTGAACCCCAATATTGCTTATATCTCTTGCCATCAATTGTAATTAAGTTGCCAGGAGATTCTTCATGTCCTGCAAATAGAGATCCAATCATTACCATTGAAGCGCCAAAGCGAACAGACTTGGCAATGTCACCATTATGACGAATACCACCGTCAGCAATCAATGGCTTTCTAGCTGCTTTTGAACACATTCTAAGTGCTGCTAATTGCCAACCACCTGTACCAAAACCAGTTTTTAACTTAGTGATGCAGGCGCGTCCTGGACCGACACCGACTTTAGTTGCATCAGCTCCGGCATTTTCTAATTCATGAACTGCTTCAGGAGTTGCAATGTTGCCAGCTGTTAAAAATGTATCGGGCAACTTATCTTTAATGTATTTAATCATCTTAATTACATAATCTGAATGCCCGTGAGCTACGTCGATTGTAATATATTCAGGGATGATCTTTTCTTTAGCCAAATAGTCGATAAAATCGTATTCGCTATCTTTAATCCCAACAGAAATTGAAGCAAATAAGCCTTTATCATGCATCATTTTAATAAAGTCAGCGCGCTTTTCTGGATAAAAACGGTGCATTACATAGTAGTAGCCGTTTTCCGCTAACCAAATAGCTAAATCATCATCAATTACGCTCTCCATGTTTGCTGGAACAACCGGGAAATGTTCGGCTTCCAAATTTTACGCTTGTATCGGCCTCTTTACGGCTCTTGATAATGCATTTATTAGGTACAAGTTGGATGTCATCATAATCGAAGGCTTCCATACTAAAGTAATTGCTCATCTAATTTACCTCGTGCTTTTTAAAAACTACATGAGTTAATATACGGGGGTTATGAGGTAAAGTCAAGAGTAAAAATGAATGTTTATTTTATTGATTATTAAAAATGTTCGGAAATTAATTGACTATTAAGATATAGATTGTTAAACTAGTCTTCGGTTTTAAGAAAATGATTTTTATGAGGTGAAATCAAATGACAGCAATAGCAGTTGTAGGTAGTCAATGGGGCGACGAAGGAAAGGGTAAAATTACCGATTTCTTAAGTAAAGATGCAGCAATGGCTGTACGTTCAAATGGTGGTAACAATGCAGGCCACACTATTGAAATTGGTGACAAGACTTTCAAGATGCGCCTAATTCCATCTGGAATTTTTGCTGCTAAGAAGGGTGCTGTAATTGGTAATGGTGTCGTTATCAATCCAGAAGTAATGTTCGGAGAATTAGACAACCTTGAAAAAGAAGGTATCGATATTAGTGGCTTGAAGATTTCTAATCGAGCACATGTAATTATGCCTTACCACATTTTGCAAGATACTTATCAAGAAGAAGCTAAGGGTGACAAGAAGATCGGAACTACCAAGAATGGTATCGGCCCTTGTTACATGGATAAGGCTTCAAGAATTGGTATTCGCGTTTGTGATTTACTTGAAAGAGATACTTTTGAAGAAAAACTACGTACTAATTTAGCTGAAAAGAATGCTTTATTTACTAAGGTTTATAACAAACCTGCTCTTAAGTTTGAAGATATTTTTGAAAAATACCTTGAATACGGTCAAAAGATGAAGAAGTACGTTACTGATACTTCAGTAGTAGTTAATGATGCGTTAGATAAGAATGAAAAAGTCTTATTCGAAGGTGCGCAAGGTGTAATGCTTGATATTGATGAAGGTACTTACCCATACGTAACTTCATCAAACACTATTTCTGGCGGAATTGCTTCTGGTATCGGAATGGGAGCTAACCGTTTGAATACTGTAATTGGTGTCTGCAAGGCTTACACTACTCGTGTGGGTGAGGGTCCATTCCCAACTGAATTATTAGATGAAGTTGGTGATCGCATTCGTGAAACTGCTCATGAATATGGTACTGTTACTGGCCGTCCACGTCGTGTTGGTTGGTTTGACTCAGTAGCTCTTCGTCACGCAAAGCGTGTTGCTGGTATCAATGCTTTAAGCTTGAACTTATTAGATGTATTTTCTGGCTTTGACAAGATTAAGATTGCTACTGCTTATGAACTTGATGGTAAGAAGATTGACTACTACCCAGCAAGCTTGAAAGAATTATACAGATGTAAGCCTGTTTACGAAGAATTACCAGCTTGGGATGAAGATATTACTAATGTAAAGACTTGGGAAGACTTACCAGAAAACGCTAAAAAATTCTTGAACCGCGTTTCTGAATTAGTTGGTGTTCCTCTAGTTACTGTTTCTGTTGGTCCAGATCGTGAACAAACTATTGTTTTGAAGAATCCTTGGGAAATGTAATTTATGCTAGAACGTTATACTCGTCCCGAAATGGGCAAAATTTGGTCATTAAAAAATAAATATGCTGCTTGGTTAAAGGTTGAAATTGCAGCAACTAATGCTTGGGCAGAGCTTGGTGAAGTTCCTGCTGAAGATGCTAAGAAAATTGCTGATAATGCTTCTTTTACAGTAGAACGCGTTAGTGAATTAGAAGCAATTACGCACCACGATGTTGTTGCTTTTACGAGAACAGTTTCTGAGAGTTTAGGCGAAGAAAAGAAGTGGGTTCACTTTGGCTTAACTTCAACCGACGTTGTGGATACTGCACAAGGCTATATCTTAAAACAAGCTGACGAAATTATTCTTAAAGATTTAGAGACCTTAAAAGAAACAATTGCAGATAGTGTTCGTAAGTATAAGTACACCGTTGAAATGGGAAGAACTCATGGTGTTCAAGCAGAGCCAACTACTTTTGGCTTGAAGTTAGCTCGTTGGTATGCAGAAATTAATCGTGACATTGAACGCTTCAAGGCAGCTGCTAAAGATGTTGAATCCGGTAAAATTTCTGGAGCGGTTGGTACTTTTGCCAACGTTCCACCAGCAGTTGAAACTAGCGTTTTGAAGCAACTGGGATTAACTCAGCAACCAGTTACTAGTCAAGTTTTGCCAAGAGACTTACATGCTTACTACATCGCTACGATTGCTTTGATTGCTACAAGTATTGAAAATTGGGCAACAGAAATTCGTGGTTTGCAACGTAGTGAAATTCATGAAGTTGAAGAACATTTTAGAGCTGGTCAAAAAGGCTCTTCTGCAATGCCTCACAAGCATAATCCAATTGGTTCAGAAAACCTCTGCGGTATGGCTCGAGTAATGCGCGGTTTTATGGTGCCAGCTTATGAAGATGTAGCTTTATGGCATGAGAGAGATATTTCTCATTCAAGTGCTGAACGTGTAATTTTACCTGATGCAACAATTGGAATTGATTACATGTTAAACCGTTTTAACCGTATTTTGACTAACCTCGATGTTTTCCCTGAAACAATGCTTAAGAATATGGATCGTACTTATGGTTTGATTTATTCACAACGGGTGCTTTTGAAGTTAATTGATGAAGCAGGTTTGTCACGTGAAAAAGCATATGATATGGTGCAAAAATTGGCTAATAAGTCATGGCAAGAACAGACTTCATTTAGAAAGTTAATTGAAGATAGCGAAGTTATGAACTACTTATCTGAAGCTGATTTAGATGATGCCTTTGATTATCATTATCACTTGAAGCATGTAGATGAGATTTTTGAAAAATGCGGCTTAGATTAGGATAGAAATAGAAACGTTTTGTTGGATATAATTATGTCTGACAGAACGTTTTTTATTTTGGGGAGAGATATTTGATCATGAAACATGAACATTCAGCAGGTGCAATTATCTGGTGCAAGAAAAATAACGAAATCCAGTATTTATTAATTCAAAGTCAGCCTTATAAGCAATTTAAGAGTGCGTGGGCTTTTTCAAAAGGACATCTTGAAGCTGGAGAGACAGCGCAAGAAGCTGCAAAACGAGAAATTTTTGAAGAAGTAGGTTTAAAGCCTGAATTTAATTTTGATTTTAGTGAAAGCTATTCATATCAAGTTACTTCAGAAATTGAAAAGACTGTAACTTTATTTTTAGCAAAATACAATCCTGATCAGGAAATAAAACGACAAGAAAGTGAAATTAAGCAAACTGCTTGGCTAAACTATGAAGATGCGCAGAAAAGGATTAGAGAGCAAAACTTTAAGGAATTCACTTTCGAAGATTTGTCTTCTATTTTGGAAAAGGCTAATGATTATTTGAGTAATCGATGATTTATCTGGAAAGATAGTTTTTGTTGTATTTTACAACTTGTAGATGGCATAATATGTTTAAATATGACAGTCTGAATAATGATCCCCCCCTTTTTCTAAATGAGGTGAAATCTATGAACTTAGATAAAACAACTAAAATTGAAGAAGAAATTGTTCATCTTCCAGTTAAAGAATTAGATGAAAGAATTGCCAACTCAAAAACAGAAACAGATAAAAAATTTTGGCTGACTTTAAAGAATAGAGGATTACAATATCAACAATTAAAAGTGATTAATCAGAAAGATTTTATTAGATGAAATATCCTAATACGAAAATGTTTAATGAAATTTATTACAAAAAAGAAAGATAAGATAATATTTAATGAGACTAAAGGAATTAATTGGGCACAAAAGATAATAAAAGTAGATTAAAGTCGTTGCTAGCAAACGGCTTTTTATTTTGCATATTTTTATCTAAAATAAGACTTGAATACAGTTAAAACAAGAAAGTGTATATAAAAATGTCAGAACCAAATTATGCAAAGCTAGAAGCAAATAATCCTCATTTAGACAAAGAGAAGCCATATCCACTAGCTGGGATCTTAGTTGTGGATTTCACCCATGTCTTGTCAGGTCCAACTTGTACAAGAATGCTTGCTGACGCAGGTGCACGAGTAATCCACATGGAGAGAAAAACAGGGGATGATCCCCGCCACATGGGGCCATACATTGCGGATGGTTCAAGTGAATATTTCAGAATCTGTAATGCTGGTAAAGAATCAATTGCCTTAGATCTGAAAGATCCAAAAGATCATGCCTTAGCTGAAAAAATGATTGCCAAAGCAGATATAGTTGTGGAAAACTTCCGTCCAGGCGTGATGGCGCGTTTAGGTTTTGCTCCAGAAGAAATGGTGAAGAAGTATCCTAAATTAATTTTTGCATCAGTATCTGGCTTTGGACAATATGGACCTTGGTCAAAGCAGGCTGCTTACGATACCATTATTCAAGCTGTTTCAGGATTAATGGATGCTACAGGTGAACCGAACGGTAAGCCAACACGTGTTGGAACTTCGGTTTCTGATGTTGTTGCAGGAATCATGGGTTATAGCGCCATTACTACTGCCTTAGTGGCAAGAGAGCGTACTGGAAAAGGAACTACAATAGATGTTTCAATGCTAGATTCTACTTTTTCATTAATGGTGCAAGACTTAATGCTTGCACTTGGGCCACATGAAGTGCCACACAGAATTGGTAATCGTCATCCTGACATGTATCCATTCGATACATTTGATTGTCAAGACCAGCCAATTGCTATTTGTTGTGGAAATGATCATTTATGGAGTCTATTATCTAATGCATTAGGCCATGAAGAATGGATTAATCAAGCAGATTTTAAGACAAATGATTTGCGTGAAAAAAACTGGCAAAAAGTGAAAAACGCAATGCAAGGTGTACTTAAAACCAAGCCGGCTGCTGAGTGGGACAAGATCTTACATGAAGCAGGTGTGCCAGCTGGACTAGTTTTGAATGTGGATAAGACTAGACGCCTTGATCAGATTATTGAGCGCGGGATGGTTAAGAAATTGCCCGATGGCAATGAAGTTTTAGGGTCGCCACTTAAGTATGGAACTTGGAATTCTTATGGATTGCAAAAAGATGCACCGAAATTGAATGAACAAGGTGAGCAGATTCGTAAGGAATTTGAATAAAAATATACATAAAAAAAGATCAAGATTTTCTATTTTTTGAGAATCTTGATCTTTTTCATATGGCGTAAAGATTTTTTTAACATTAAATCTTTATTTCTAGCCTATTCTACTATATTTTAAACTCTACTATTGTTATATAATTAACAAAAAATTAATAAATTATAAAAATACTAGGAGATGAAATTATGACAATTGGAGAAGCACTATATGAGGAGCGACAAAAATTAGGATTAACGCAAGAAAATATGGTGAAGGGAATTATTAACAAAGGGCATTATTCTAAAATTGAACGAGGATTGGAAAATATTTCAATTGATACATTGTTTAGAATTATTTTGAAACACCATATTGATATTAGTGACTTTTTCAATAAAGTGAAAGACAATTATTATACTTTTGAAGATAAAAAAGCTGAAGAACTAAAGCAAAAGATAATGTACGCTTTTAATAATGATCAAAGAGAAGAATTAAGAATATACTTAAATGAAATTTTGGATTTAAAAGAGCATCAGATTTTTAAATATCGAACCGTAATTGCTATTGCATCTTTAGAAAATAATTTAGCTGATTTAAGTCCATCTTTTAAAAATAAGATAGTTACTAAATTTTCCGAACATGAAAATTGGTTTGAAAATATTGGAGCATTACAGTTATTTTCTGACTGTATGAAAATATTTCCTTTGGAACAACTAGACTATTTTCTTAGTCAACTGTTAAAGCATTATCAAAAACATACTTATTCTGAAAGTATGCAAGAAAGAATAGCAATTATTTGCAATAATTATCTTTGCTATTGTTATAAGCAAAAAATAGCTGGAAGTAATATTCAAAATGCATTGAGCTATTTAAAAAATTTAGAACCGATTGGTCATTTTTTACTTTATAAAATATGTTATGATCTATATTTTTATTTATTTGAAGGCAATACAGAAAAAGCAGATGAAATAAAGAAATTGTTGATTAATTGTGGATATCAAGACTGTATTGAACGGTGGCAAATTTAGTTGTGTCTGACGCAACTAATTAAGTAAATATGAAAAAAGATGTGATAATTGTGAGCAATAAAATATAAGTAGGTTACGTTTACCTAGAAGGGAGGACAAAGATGAAAAATAAGAAATTAGTTGTGACTGCTTTGGTAGCTTTATTACTTTTAGTAGGCGGTGGAGTATGGTTTTATCATAATCAGACGACTGTCCCTAAAGGCTGGGTTAATCAAAGCTTAATGACTTTGGAAAAATCAGATAATAAACTGAGTAATTCTTTTTATTTGATGTTTGACAAAAATACAGCCTATCTGGCTACACGCTTAGGGGGTAATGAAGAAAGCAAACCTTCAAAATTAAGTAAAGATATTTTAAATGCTTTTTCATTGAAAGAAAATGAACGCCCACAAGCAGGTCAATGGGTAAAATTGGGCAGAGTTAAAACCGAAAAGTTGAAAAATGGTTACAAATTTAAAACGCGTAAAGTAACTTTTATTTTAAAGAAGACTGCTAATGGTGCTTATCAAAGCCAAGATGGTACTTATTGGCAATTTGTTCCAGAAGGAGTGGCAGAAAGTAAATAATCAAAATGGATATAAGTGACATTAATATTAACCAATATAAAAAATATGCCTAATTAGATTTTGTTAGTCTAACTAGGCATATTTTTATTTATAAGTATTGCAGAAATTGAGTATAGTCAATCTTGATCTTTAACTTTATTCAAATTCATCTAGTGCATCCAAGGCATTTTCCCAGTCATTATTTGCCTGGTCTAATTGCTTTTGAACAGCAGATAATTTTTCTTGCAGTGGTCCAAGCTTTTCAAATGAAGCGGCAATATCTGGATTTGCCATTTCAGTTTGAATTTCTTTTTCTTCTGCTTCTAATTTTTCAATCTTAGCTTCAGCATCGCTAACTGCACGTTCTAATTTTCTCTTTTGAGAATCACGTGCCTTTTGTTCTTGGTAAGATAGTTTACCTTTATTTTGATTAGCCGATGTGGTAGTTTCAGTTTCTGCTTTTTGTGCTTCTGCTTCTTGAGCAGCTGCAGCTTGCTTAGCCTTTTCATCTAGGTAGTAAGAATAGTTACCATTATAGATCTTAGCGTGGCCATCGCGAACAGAAATAATCTTGTTAGCTAACTCATTAATGAAGTAACGGTCGTGAGAAACGAAGAGCAATGTTCCATCGTAATTATCTAGTGCTTCTTCAAGAACTTCTTTAGCTTCAATATCTAAGTGGTTGGTAGGTTCGTCCATTAGTAAGAAGTTATCTTTTTCAAGAGACAAAACAGTTAGAGTCAGCCGCGCTTTTTGACCACCAGATAATTGACCAACTGTCTTATCAATATCTTCGGCAGTGAACAAGAAGGAAGCCAAAATAGATCGGACGTCTTTTTCAGGCATTGTCTTGTGACGATCCCAAATTGTATCAAGAACAGTTTTTGAAGGATCTAAACTTTGGAGTTCTTGATCATAGTAACCAATATCTAAACTTGCACCATATTTAATTGAACCACCTTTTGGTTCAAGCTTTTTCATGATGGTCTTGAGCAAGGTAGACTTACCAATACCGTTAGGTCCGATAATAGCAACTCGGTCATTCTTATTAACTTGGAAGTCGATATCGGAAACCATTACCTTATCTGGATAGCCAATGGTTAGATCTTTAGCGATCAACACTTCCTTACCAGAAGGACGTTCACTAGTGAAGTTAATACGAACTTTTTGTTTGTGCTTAGGTGGCTTGATACGCTCCATCTTGTCCAAAACTTTACGCCGGCTTTGGGCGCGTTTAGTAGTAGAAGCACGAACTAGGTTCTTTTGAATGAACTCTTCTTCCTTTTTAATCTTTTCTTGCTGCTTTTCATAAGCGGCTTCTTGCTGGCTATCCATCAATTCACGTTCTTTAACGTATTGACTGTAATTACCCTTGAAAGTAGTCAGCTTTACAAAGTTCAGTTCAAAAATTTGATTAGCTAAGTGATCTAAGAAGTACTGGTCGTGAGAAACAGTAATAATTGCGCCTTGATAATTCTTTAGGAACGCTTCTAACCAATCTAAAGTATCTAAGTCAAGGTAGTTAGTAGGTTCGTCAAGCAGCAGTACTGGTGGCTTTTGTAAAAGCAATTTAACAAAGGCAAGTCGTGTCTTTTCACCGCCAGAAAGGGTGCCAATTACCTTATTCCAAGTATTTTCTTTAAAATTAAAACCGTTAAGAATACTCTTAATTTCAGCCTGGTAGGTAAAGCCGCCTTCTTGTTCGAAGTCGTAAGCTAATTGATCATACCGCTTGAGCAAGTCTTCATCTTCGGGATGGTCGGCAATTTGCTCTTGCATTTTAGTGATTTTTTTATTTTTTTCGATTAAGTCATTAAAGACAGTAAGCATTTCATCCCAGATTGTTTTGTCTTCATCGAGGCCATTTTCCTGAGCGATGTAGCCGACTTTTAATCCCTTATTAATAGTAAATTGACCACTAGTTGGTTCTTGTTGACCAGTCATGATCTTTAATAAGGTAGTTTTTCCGGCTCCGTTAGGTCCAACAAGACCGATTCTGGCATTGTCAGGAACCGAGAAAGAAATGTTACTGAAGATAATATTGCCTCCAAAACGTTGTTCGAGGTCTTGAGCTTGTGCAATAATCATAATTATTTTCTCCTAGTGCTTATTTTAACATAGTGAATCTTTTAAATTTTATGAAAATATGACCTTTGTGAAAATTGTTTCTTGATTTATCCTTAAAGAATGCCTATTATTAGTTTGATTAGTAAATATTTCACATTCGTATTTATAAAAGAAAGAGGCCTCTTAATGGATGAAATTAAGATTCCTAAGGCTACTGCCAGACGCTTGCCGCTATATTATCGCTATTTAATCTTTTTAAATGATGAAGGAAAAGAAAAAGTGTCCTCAACTGAACTTGCGGAAGCAGTTCAAGTTGACAGTGCTTCAATTCGTCGTGATTTTTCTTACTTTGGTGCCTTGGGTAAGCGTGGCTATGGCTATGATGTTAAGAACTTGCTTAATTTCTTTAAAAAGATTTTGAACCAAGATACTTTAACTAACGTTGCCTTAGTTGGTGTTGGTAATATGGGACATGCGCTTTTGAATTATAACTTCAAGCGTACTAATAATATCAGAATTAGCGCTGCTTTTGACATTAATCCTGAAATTACTGGAACAATTATGTCAGGTGTGCCTGTTTATGATATGAGTGAAATGAAGAAGCAGCTTCGTGAACAACAAATTACGATTGCAATCCTTTGTGTACCGCAAACAGCAGCGCAAAAGACTGCCAATGAAATGTTTGATGCCGGGATTAAAGGGATCATGAACTTTACGCCACTTCGTTTATCTGCACCTTCTAGTGTTCGTGTACAAAATGTTGACTTGGCAACTGAACTTCAAACTTTAATCTACTTCTTGGATTCAGATAAAGATAAGAACAAAAAATAATTTACTATTAATATAGCTTTTGCACAAGCTTAACTAGGCTTGTGCATTTTTTATACATTTTTATTTGTAATCAGAGAGAAAATAATTTTAAGATAAATAGGCATAGAATTTTTAAATTTAGAAATAAGGTAGATAAAATGATTAAAAAGATGGCAGTTTATTGTGGTGCACGCTTAGGTAACCGCCCTAAATATGCTAAAGCTGCTTATGGATTTGGTAAAAAAATGGCAGACCACCAGATCGAGCTAGTCTATGGCGGCGGTAAGTATGGTTTAATGCGAGCAGTTGCTGACGGCGTTTTAGAAAATGGCGGTATTGTTCATGGCATTATTACTGAAGAATTAAAAGATCGTGGTGCAGCTTACGATAAGGTGCAAGATTTTCGCGTGGTCCCAAGTATGGATAAGCGAAAAGATACGATGATGAACTTGGCTGATGGGATGGTAGCTCTTCCTGGCAGTATTGGTACTTTAGAAGAAATAAGTCAGGCTATTTCTTGGACTGCAATTGGAGATAATGCGAAGCCTGTTGCTTTTTATAACTATGCTGGCTTTTATGATTATTTAGATAAGCTATTAAAGCGTATGAATCAGGATGATTTTTTAGAAAATATTTACTTAGATACGGTCTATTTTGGAACTGATTTTGATAAGATTTTGCAGTTTATGGAGGATTATCAGGCTCCGGCTTATCGTGAATATTGATTTATTAAACTAAAGAAGCATAATCTAAATTTCCCCCTCGTATTTAGGTTCATGCTTCTTTTTTTGACCACTTAGAACTTTAAAATGACCGCTTAGTCAATTTCACTAGATTTTAATCTTATATTCATGTTTAATATAAATATCAAGAACGAAACAAGGAAGTGAGAATTGTGAAAGTTAAGCTTGAACTTGATCCAGATCAGCAAGAGACAGAAATAACAATTCATGCTAAAAGCTTAACGCCTGAAGTAGAAAGAATATATCATCAACTTCAAACTGATTCAGAACATCCTGATCAAATTGAGGGGATGATGGACAATACTTCTTATTATTTAAGTATTAACGATATTCTCTTTTTTGAAACAGACGCTAAGCAGGTAATGGCGCATACGACAAGGAATGCATATTTTGTTAAGTATAAATTATACGAACTAGAAAACTTATTAAGTGGACAGTTCTTGCGAGTATCGTAATCGACTATTTTAAATTTAGATCAGATCTACGCTGTTACTAAATCGATTTCTAATTGTCAGATTAAGTTTCATGATTCCTATAAGACAGTCTATGTTTCAAGAAGATATTACCGAGATTTAAATGAAAGATTAAAAGAGAGAAGGGCATTATCATGAGAAAGGCCAGTTTTGGAAGAATTCTTTGGGGATTAGGTTTGCTTGCGGCAGCTGCGTTTTTAGTTTTAGATCAGCTCCACTTGATGCCATTAGAATTAGGCTTTTGGGCAATTTTTTGGACAGTAGTCTTTGGAGCAACCTTAATTACTTCTTTAATTAATAAAAGTTTAGGCGGCAGCATCTTTTCAATTGCTTTCCTATTAATTATTTATGCTAAACCACTTCATATTGAACGTATTGTTCCTTGGACAGTACTTTTAGCAGCATTCTTAATTTGGGGAGGTTTGAGATTAATCTTCAAAAAAAGCTGGAAGCCGACTGTGATTATCAATGGTGAAAAAGTTAATGCTAATTGGTCAGACTTGAAGGCACCACATAAATTTAAGGCTGAGCATGTATTTTCTGATACGTCTAGTTCAGATAATGATGACAATATTGTGATTAGCGAAAAGTTGTCTTCTACTTCACGTTATGTTCATTCGCAACACTTAGAAACGGTGACTGTGAATGTTTCAATGGGAGATGTTAATGTATATCTTGATTCAGCTAAGCCTGCCGGGGATGAAGTACTTGCTAACATCAATATGTCGATGGGAGATATAAATATTTACATTCCAACTTCTTGGCGAGTTGATGATCAACTTGAACATAAATTTGGTGATTTCACTATTGATGGTGATCAGCCAGCAGAAGGTCCAACATTAGTACTTCAAGGTCGTGCTAATATGGGGGATGTTACTATTAAGAGAGTTTAGAACTAGAAAAGTCAATCAGCTCTAATTTGAAGTAAAAATTAATTTGCTGTAAAATACTTGTAGTATAAAAAAAGAGAGCTACTGGAAATAGCTCTCTGAAGCACAAGCCGCTAAAAGTGCGGTGGCAAAATTACTATTAGCAAACTAAAAAGTCGCTTTCAACTCTGCCAAAAGTCATCAAGCGGCTTTTTTGTTTGCTTATTTTTTCTTCCACAAATCGTGGATAGCCTTTATCAGTCGTTTTGCAGCTTTTGCTAACTCGGTTAAATCTTTTGCAAGTTTTATTAAAACAAGACAATCCAATTGAAAATTTAAACAAAGATCCAAGTAAATTAGCACTTTTTAGCACTCAGACAATAAAAGTGCTAATTTTTGTGTCTAAATACTTGCTTTTCTTTTATAAACAAGGTACTATCGTAAATGTAAGTTAGCACTTATGAGATATGAGTGCTAAGTGATGTAATAATAGATTAAATATGTACAGGAGGGACTAACGTGTTACAACCAATTGGTGATCGCGTGATCGTTAAAGTAAAAGACGAAGAAGAAGAAAAAGTTGGAGGCATTGTCCTGGCTTCTAACGCTAAAGAAAAGCCTCAAATGGGCGAAATTATTGCCGTAGGAAATGGTAAGCGCAACGCAAACGGCGACTTAATTCCTATGTCAGTTGCAAAAGGTGAAACAGTATTCTTTGATAAATATTCTGGCACTAACTTGAAATACGAAGGCGAAAAGTACTTAGTACTTCGTGAAAGCGACTTATTAGCTGTCGTTAAGTAATTAAATTAGAAATAAAAGGTGGCATATAAATATGGCTAAAGACATTAAATTTTCTGAAAATGCAAGACACTCATTATTAAAGGGTGTTGATAAATTAGCAGACACTGTTAAGACAACTTTAGGACCTAAGGGTAGAAATGTTGTTTTGGAAAAGAGCTATGGTGCTCCTGACATTACTAACGATGGTGTTACTATCGCTAAGAGTATTGACTTAGAAGATCACTTTGAAAACATGGGTGCAAAGCTTGTTTCTGAAGCTGCACAAAAGACTAACGATATTGCTGGTGACGGTACTACTACTGCTACTGTTTTAACTCAAGCAATTGTTCGTGAAGGTATGAAGAACGTTACTGCTGGTGCTAACCCAGTTGGTATTCGTCGCGGTATTGAAACTGCTACTAAGGCAGCTGTTGACGAATTACACAAGATCAGCCACAAGGTAAGCACCAAGGATGAAATTGCTCAAGTTGCTTCTGTTTCATCAGCTTCAACTGAAGTTGGTAACTTAATTGCTGACGCAATGGAAAAAGTTGGTCATGATGGTGTTATCACAATTGAAGAATCAAAGGGTATTGATACTGAACTTTCAGTAGTTGAAGGTATGCAATTCGATCGTGGTTACTTATCACAATACATGGTAACTGATAACGATAAGATGGAAGCAGACTTAGACAACCCTTACATTTTAATTACTGACAAGAAGATTTCTAATATTCAAGACATCTTGCCATTACTTCAAGAAATTGTTCAACAAGGTAAGAGCTTATTAATCATTGCTGATGATGTTGATGGTGAAGCTCTTCCAACTCTTGTTTTGAACAAGATCCGTGGTACTTTCAATGTTGTTGCTGTTAAGGCTCCTGGCTTTGGCGATCGTCGTAAGGCAATGCTTGAAGATATCGCTATTTTAACTGGTGGTACTGTAATTTCTTCAGACTTAGGTCTTGAATTAAAGGACACTAAGATTGATCAATTAGGTAAGGCTGGCAAGGTCACTGTAACTAAGGATTCAACTACTATTGTTGAAGGTGCTGGCTCAAAGGATGCTATTAGTGAACGTGTTGACCAAATTAAGAAGCAAATTGCTGACACTACTTCAGACTTTGACCGTGAGAAGTTACAAGAACGTCTTGCTAAGCTTGCTGGTGGTGTTGCTGTTATCAAGGTTGGTGCTGCTACTGAAACTGAATTAAAGGAAAGAAAGTACAGAATCGAAGATGCTTTGAACGCAACCCGTGCCGCTGTTGAAGAAGGTTACGTTGCTGGTGGTGGTACTGCATTAGTTGATGTTATGAAGTCCATCCAAGGTAATGTTAAGGGCGATAGCCAAGACGCACAAACTGGTGTAAACATCGTTATGAAAGCTTTAGGTGCTCCTGTACGTCAAATTGCTGAAAATGCTGGTAAAGACGGTGCTGTTATCTTAGATCACTTAGAGCATGAAGACCCAGAAATTGGTTACAATGCTGCAACTGACAAGTGGGAAAACATGGTTAAGGCTGGTATCATCGACCCAACTAAGGTAACTCGTTCAGCCCTTCAAAATGCTGCTTCAATTGCTGCCTTGTTGTTAACTACTGAAGCTGTCGTTGCTGATGCTCCAGAAGATGACAAGAACCAAGCCCCTGCAGCTCCAAACCCAGGTATGGGAATGGGAATGTAATTTAATTCCTAACAAAAAATAAGAAAGAATTATCATTATGACACTATTAGTTTACTGATAGGCATAATGTAAAAGAATCGAGCAATCGCTGATGGTTGCTCGATTCTTTTTTTTATGGGCTTTGTAGGATTAAGGGATATTTCTTTAGGTTGTACGGCAATAAATATAAAAAAGTGAAATCGAATTCAATATTAGTATAGAATTTATAAAAATAAGTGTTATTATATAGTTGTCGATTGAAAACGTTATTTAATTAAGGAAATAACCATTTAGGTCTATTGGAGGTAATTTGTATGAGTAGTAATATGTTTGGAGATAAACACAATCATTATAGTATTAGAAAACTTTCCGTTGGGGCAGCATCTGTTTTAATTGGTGCCACAATTTACTTGGGGGGGGTAAACGCCCAAGCTGTACGCGCTGATAGTATTAATGGAGATGCTACCGAACAAGTAGAGAAGAAGAATGAAGCTGATGCTAAGTCAGCAGAAGTAAAGACTACTGAACAAAAGCAAGAAAATAATAAGACAGCAGTTTCTGCTACTAATGAAAATGCTAAGCAAAATGTGGCTGAAAACACATCAGATAGTAAAAAGGTTGCATCAAATAGGGATGTTAATGTTATTAAAAACGATGTAACTACTGATGAAAAAGCAGCTGCTAAGTCTAGTGTTCAAACAGATAAAGATGTTAATGCGAATAAGTTGGACACTAATACTGTTTCAGTGAATAAGCTTCAGAGAAATGTTAATGTTGCTGGACTTACTGAGAGCAAGGCTGCTAGTGAGAATGTTGAACAAGAAGCTGAGGATAGTTCACTTGGTGCACGTTTTATGAACCATACAAATGACTTTCCTAGTGATGCTACAGCAATACGTACAGTAACTTTAAATAAACCACAATCTGCTGGTGGTAGTGAAACTATTACGCAAAAATTAGGTGCATTTTGTCTGACCCAAATACAAAGAGCAAGTAATACAGGAAACACTACTATGGTAAATTTTGACTTTACTATGTTGCCAACCCTTAATGGTGGTCCAATGGCTACTGGTACTCAGGATTTTTCCGCAAATTTAGTCTTTTCTAATAACAACTGGACATTTGCATCAGCAGAAGATGAAGAAAATTATAATAAATTCCTGGCTTTTCAACCAACTGAGTTTAAAGCAACTTTACCAGCTATTGAAGATAGTCAAATTGCTGTAGATGGATATACTTGGAAGGTTACAAGTGCTACTCCAGATGGTGCAGGACTTGGTGCTGAAACATTATCACCATATGCTGGTATTTCACAAAATATCGTTATTGATTATACAAAAGAAGAACACACTGTAACTTACAAATTTAAAGATCCATTTGGTAATCAAGTGGGTAGGTCGGTACCAGTAACCGGTGCAACTGGTAGCAATCAATCAGTTAGTTTAACTCTTCCAGATGGTTACCAACTTGCATCAGATAGCCTTCCAACTAGTGTTACTATTCCTACTAGTGATCAAACTATTTGGCTTCCTGTAAAACATCAACTTACAATCACTCTTTCAGGTGAAGGTGAATTTAATTATGCGGATGATAACTGGAAAAATTTAGTTAAAACTAATGAACTTCCGGCTAGTGGCTATTATGTTGATTTTAATGATACTAACGCTAGGGTACGACTGGATAATGGCGATGTAACGTATAATGAAAATAGAAATGCCGGAACTTACACAGTTAGTCTAACCGAAAAGGGTCTTAATGACATTAAGGATCAATTGCATGATAATTTCATTTATCCAGATCTTAAGGATGTCAAAAGTGAGGCCAAGTTTATTATAGATAAAGGAAATAAAACAATTTCTCTTATGGGAGGAGATACAAAGGTATTTGATAATACTTCTACTCTTCCAGATCAAGGTACTTTCTATTCAGGGCTAGGTCTTGCGGATAATGATCAAGGTAGAATATCAGTTTACAATTCAGATGGCACACTTAGAACAATTCAATTAACACCAGCTGATGTAGAATTTTGGTTTAATGGACATAAAATCGCTAAAGACCAAGCTAAAAATGTTGGAACGTATAATCTTCGTTTAACTGATGACTTTATTAATAAAGTTAAAGCTGCTGATGGTAATAATGAAAATAACTATGAGTGGGCTTATGGAACGCACACGCCTACTGGTAGTGATACTTACACTGCTGACTATGTAATTTATCAAGCAACCGGTAAGGCTAACTTAAGCGGTAATAATTCTAAACTTTATGATGGTAATGCTGTAACTACTACTGACGTTAATAAGGATGGAAAGATTACTATAGATTTAACCTTACCCGTCTATAAAAAGGCTGATGCACCAGGTGATGAGCCTCAATTATTGAGAACCGTTCCTTTAGGTAAGTACACACTCCAAGATGGTGACTATACTTGGGCTAATGGAACTGCGCCAACTAAAGGTGGTTCTTACACTATTAAGTTGAACAAAGATAAGATTTTAGCTCACTTACAAAATCGTTTGGTTGCTTTAGCAGGAGTGGGAACCGATCCTGACGATTCTACTAAGTCTTTAAGTAACGTAACCATTACTACTGATGATATGGCTGGTCAAGCAACATTTGCGATTGAAACAACTACAGCTTACCAATTTGTAGATGATGACGATAATGGTAGTAAAGTAGGTACTCCTGTAAGTAAAACGGGTCTTAAAGGTGAGAGTTCAGCTATTAGTCTAGATGTTCCAACTAACTATGTTTTAGCTGCTGGTCAAACTTTACCAACTAGTGTAATTTTTGGTGATACTAACACTAGAGTTGATATTCACTTGAAGCATGCAACTAAGACTGTCGATAAGAATAATGTTCCAGATGGTTACACTAAAGATGATTTTGCTAAGACTATTAATCGTACAATTACTGCTAAAGAACCAACTGGTGATGTTGATTTAAGTCAAACAACTGAATTGACGAGAACTGGTATTTATGACGAAGTAACTAAGAAAGTTATTTCTTACGGCAACTGGACAACTGGTAACTTTGACGAAGTTACAGCTCCAGAAGTAGCAGGTTACACACCAAGTCAAGCAAGTGTAGCTGCGGTAACAGGAGTAACAATTGACTATGTTGATCCTAAAGTTGTGATTAGTTACACTGCTGATTCACATACCTTGAATATTAATTATGTTGATAAAGATGGTAATAAGATTGGCAGTCCTTACCAAGTTCCAGGTAAGACTGACCAAACTGTTTCAGTTGATGTTCCAGGACATGTTCCAACAAACTGGGAGCTTGTACCAAACCAGAAGTACACCACTTCAATTACATTTGGTTCAGATGATCCTCAAGATCAAAACTACGTAATTCAACATGAGACTACTAAAACCGATGGCAGAGATCACAAGGACAACCAAGACTTATATCGTGAAGTTACGAGAACAATCTTAATGAGTGTTCCAAACGCAACTAGTCAAGGTAAAGAAACCGAAACATTAAGTTTCTACAGAATTATGACTCATGATGAAGTAACTGGTGATAATACTTACACTCCGTGGACTTCAGATGTAGTAGGTGATAAGACTGCCTTTGATGAGTTTGATGTTTCAAAGACTAATGATGGTAAAGAAACCGCTGCTGGGTACACACCAACTTCAAATGATGTAGTCTTAGAAGATAAGAATGGCGATAAATTTGTACCAAGTCAATCAGCCTTGAAGAATGGAGTTCCAGCAGACAGTTTCACTGTTGAAGTTGCTTATACACCAAATGCCCAAAAGACAACTGTAACTTATGTTGATAAAGATGGTAAAGAAATTACCAATCCAGATGGTAGTGTAATTCCTGGCAGTCATTATGATTTAACCGGTGTTACTGACCAAAGTAATGTACCAACTAATATTCAAAATAATGTACCAACTAACTGGCATATTACTGATCCAGATGTCCCAGCAACTATTACTTTTGGTGCGGATGGTCATACTCCAATCACAGTTCATGTAGCTCACAACATTAAGACTGTGGATAAGAATGATGTTCCAGATAACTACAAGGAAAGTGACTTTAGTAAGACCATTAATCGTACAATTACTGCTAAGGAGCCAACTGGTGATGTTGATCTAAGCCAAAAGACTGAATTAACAAGAACTGGTACTTATGATGAAGTAACTAAGAAGGTTGTTTCATATAGTGATTGGACTACAGATAAGTTTGCCGAAGTATCTGCTCCAAATGTACCAGGTTACACTCCAAGTCAAGCTAAAGTTGATGGAGCTGATGTAACAGTAGATAGTAAGTTTGATCCAACTGTTATTACATATGCACCAAATGCACAGAAGACAACAGTAACTTACGTCGATAAAAACGGTAAGGAAATTACCAACCCAGATGGTAGTGCAATCACTGGCAGCCATTACGATGTAGATGGTGTAACTGATCAGAAGAACGTTCCAACTAACATCGAAAAGAATGTTCCAACAAATTGGCACATTACTGATAAGACTATTCCAGGAACTATTAGCTTTGGTCCAAATGGACATGATCCAATTAAAGTTCATGTAGCTCACAACACTAAGCCAGCTGATAAAGATAATGTACCAGATGGCTACAAGAGGGAAGACTTTGATAAGACTGTAACTCGTACAATTACTGCCAAAGAGCCAAGTGGCGATGTTGATCTAAGTCAACATGTTGAATTAACAAGAACTGGTACTTACGATGAAGTAACTAAAGAAGTTACATACAACCCTTGGACTACTAGCAGCTTTGTTGAAGTAACTGCTCCAGAAGTAGCTGGTTATACTCCAAGTAAGGCTAGTGTAGAAGCAGTAGACAAGGTAACATCTGACTATGTTGATCCTAAGGTTGTAATTAACTATGTTCCAAACGATCAAAAAGGTAAGATTTCTTACGTTGACGATAAGACTAATACTGAAGTAGGAACTACTTCATTGACTGGTAAGACCGATGAAGATGTAGTTATTAATCCAGTTGCACCAGCAGGCTGGAAGATTGTTGAAGGTCAAAATATCCCTAAGACTGAAAAGGCTACTCCAAATGGTATTGATACTGTAATTGTCAAAGTTGAACACAAGACTACGACAGTTCCACCAACAGATCCAAAGACGCCAGAAGATAAGTTGCCTGATAATCCAGATAAGCACTACCCAGACGGCGTAGGTGAAAAAGATTTGAACAAGACAATTGTTCGTCAAATCACAGTTGTGAAACCAGATGGTACAAGAGAAAACCACGATCAATCAGTTAAATTAACTAGAAGTGCAACAGTTGATGAAGTAACTGGAGCAATAACCGGCTACAGCGACTGGACTACTGGAAACTTTGATGAATATGATGCTCCAGTAATTGCAGGTTACACACCAAGTCAAGCTAAAGTTGATGGAGTAAAGGTAACAGCTGATAGCGACTTTGATCCAGTTGTGATTACTTATGTTGAAGATCCAATTGGTCAAGACATCACAGTGAAGAAGGGCGACACTCCATCACCAGAAGATGGCGTTAAGAATCACGGTGACTTAGATAAGATTACTGATCCAAAGCACCCAGGCACTAAGACAACCTACACTTGGGAGAAGACACCAAATACAAATGTTCCAGGTGACGTCCCAGCAACAGTGATCGTTCACTATCCAGATGGTTCTAATAAGCCAGTTGATATCACAGTTCATGTTGTTGACGACACCCCAGTAGTACCAACAAAGAACCCAGAACCAGCCGGTCAAGACATTCACACTCCACAAGGTAAGGTTCCAACTCCTGAATCAGCTATTACTAACAAGGATAAGATGCCAGATGGAACTAAATACACTTGGAAAGAAATCCCAGATGTTAATACTTTAGGTAAACATCCTAGTGTAGTTGTTGTAACTTACCCAGATGGAACTGCTGTTGAAGTGAAAGTTAATGTCTTTGTTGACGGCACTCCAGAAGCAAAGAAAGAAACTAAAGCTCCAGTAGTTAAGAAACAAGTTGTTGAACCAACAAAAGTTGAAACAAGACAAAAGTTGGTTAATAATTACGTGGCTCCTCGTGCAGTAGAAGTTCAAAGAGCTCAAGCTAAAGGTAAGCGTCAATTACCACAAACTGGTGCTAAAGAAAATATTGCAAGTGAAGTACTAGGCATGCTTTCAGTAGGCTTAGGTGCATTGACTGCAGGATTTGCTTCAAAGCGTCGTAAGAAGAATAGATAGTTTTTAGAATAACTAATTAAAAACACTCCATGATTTTTCAGAAATCACGGGGTGTTTTTGCGTAGAAAATTATGTTTTTAATTAAAAAATAAGTTATATTCTGTAATTATGGTTAAGATTAATAGACATTTTGCTTAATTAAAGGGTTATAAGGGAGATACATATGACAAATAGCATCAAGAATTTGAAGACAGATAAGGAAAGATTCAATCAATTTATCAAAAAAATAGAACTTATAAGTTCTTTATCTAAAGAGAGCTTAGATGTAGATGAAGAAAGTAAAAAAGAAATGATACGAGTTTTGGCAATAGAAAGAGATTTGCTTCCAGATACCGATAGACATGTAAGTAATCTTGATGAATATTTTAAAAATCTGGGTATTTAGAAACCCATGAATCGAATTTAACAAATAGCTGTGTTAGATGATTAAACACTAAATTCTTCATGCAAGCAGGCATGGAGAATTTTTTTTGCCTTTTAACAGTTAAGATTTTTCAGTGATTTTTACGTTATAATAGAACATAGGTTTTTGGAAGAAAGGATATTTGGTAACGAATGGCAAAAAAAGATACGACACCAATGATGAAGCAATACTACGAGATTAAGGAACAATATCCCGATGCGTTTTTGTTTTATCGTGTGGGCGATTTCTACGAATTATTTGAAGATGATGCAGTTAAGGGTGCACAAATTCTAGAATTAACGTTAACTCATCGTTCAAATAAAACTAAAAATCCAATTCCAATGGCAGGAGTTCCTCACCTAGCTGTGGATACTTACGTCAATACTTTGGTGGAAAAAGGATATAAGGTTGCACTTTGTGAACAACTTGAAGATCCCAAGAAAGCTAAAGGAATGGTCAAACGCGGGATTATTCAGTTAATTACGCCAGGAACCATGATGCAGGAGCGTCCTGACCAAGCAAAAGATAGTAACTACTTAACTTCAGTTATTTCAACAAATTCTGGCTTTGGCCTAGCTTACAGCGACTTATCCACTGGGGAAACTTTTTCCACACACTTAACTGATTTTGAAGGTGTCGCAAATGAATTATTATCCCTTCAAACAAGAGAAGTTGTGTATAACGGGCATTTAACAGAAGCAAACAAAGACTTTTTGAAGAAAGCTAATATTACTGTTTCTGAACCGGTTAAAGTAGATGGTGAACATGCAGAAATTTCTTATGTAGCCCAAAACTTAACTGACGATGCAGAAATTAAGGCCACTAAGCAACTAGTAGCTTACTTACTGTCAACGCAAAAGCGTAGTTTAGCCCACTTACAAGTTGCTCAAAGCTATGAGCCTACGCAATACTTGCAAATGTCGCATACTGTGCAAACGAACTTAGAGTTGATTAAGTCAGCTAAGACTTCTAAGAAAATGGGCTCTTTATTCTGGCTCTTAGATAAGACAAGCACGGCAATGGGAGGCAGACTTCTTAAATCTTGGATTGAACGTCCGCTTTTATCAGTTACTGAAATTACTCGTCGTCAAGAAATGGTTCAAGCGCTTCTTGATGATTACTTCACCAGAGAAAAAGTTATCGACAGCTTAAAGGGTGTGTATGACTTAGAAAGATTAACTGGTCGAATTGCTTTTGGTTCAGTTAATGCTCGTGAAATGCTACAACTAGCGCATTCTTTAGGCGCAATTCCTGATATTTTGAATTCCTTACTTGAAACAAATAATCCACATCTGCAAAACTTTGCTAAGCAAATCGATCCGTTAAAGGGAATTCATGATTTGATTGTTAACACTATTGTGGATAATCCACCACTTTTAACGACGGAAGGTGGATTGATTAGGGAAGGAGTTTCAGACCAATTAGATCGCTACCGTGATGCCATGAACAACGGTAAAAAATGGCTATCTGAAATGGAAAGTCACGAGCGTGAAGTGACTGGAATTAACAACTTAAAGGTTGGCTACAACAAGGTCTTTGGTTACTATATTGAAGTTACGAATTCAAATAAAGATAAGGTGCCCACTGATCGCTACACTAGAAAGCAAACGTTAACTAATGCAGAGCGTTATATCACGCCTGAACTAAAGGAACATGAATCATTAATTCTAGAAGCAGAGGCTAAGTCAACTGGCTTAGAGTATGACCTGTTTGTAAAGCTAAGAGAAGATGTTAAAAAGTATATTCCAGCTTTACAAAAATTAGCTAAACAAGTTGCAAGCTTAGATGTTTTGATAGATTTTGCGACAGTTAGTGAACAAAATAATTATGTTCGTCCAGACTTTACAGTTGATAAGCAAGAAATTAACGTAGTTAATGGTCGCCACCCAGTCGTTGAACAAGTTATGACTGCTGGTAGTTATATTCCAAATGACGTGAAGATGGATCAAGATACTGATATTTTCTTAATTACTGGACCAAATATGTCTGGTAAGTCTACTTATATGCGTCAAATGGCCTTGATTGCAATCATGGCGCAGATTGGTTGTTTTGTCCCAGCAGATAGCGCAACTCTACCAATTTTTGATCAAATCTTTACTCGAATCGGAGCAGCAGATGATTTGATTTCTGGTCAGAGTACTTTTATGGTAGAAATGAGTGAAGCTAATGATGCTTTGCAACATGCGACAAAACGTTCTTTAATTTTATTTGATGAAATTGGACGAGGCACTGCTACTTATGATGGGATGGCTTTGGCTGGAGCAATTGTGAAGTATCTTCATGATAAGGTCGGAGCAAAGACGCTCTTTGCGACTCACTACCACGAATTAACTGATTTAGACCAAACACTAAAACATTTAAAGAACATTCACGTTGGTGCGACCGAAGAAAATGGTAAGTTGATTTTCTTACATAAAATTTTGCCAGGACCAGCTGATCAATCTTATGGTATTCATGTTGCTCAATTGGCAGGCTTACCACGTAAAGTTTTAAGAGAAGCAACTACGATGCTTAAGAGATTAGAGCAGCAGGGAGCAGGAGAGTTACAGCCGGCTAGTGAGCAACTTGATCTCTTTACCGCTGAAGAAGCAAGTGAACCGGCAATTTCAGATGATGAAAAAGATGTCTTGGATGATATTCAAAATGTGTATCTTGCTGACAAAACTCCTTTGCAGGTCATGGAACTTGTATCTCAGTGGCAGCAAGAGTTGAAAGATAAGGACTAATAATCATGAGTAAGATTCATGAACTTTCACCTGAATTAACTAATCAAATTGCGGCTGGGGAAGTTATTGAACGACCAGCTAGTGTTGTTAAAGAATTGTGTGAAAACTCCCTTGATGCTGGTAGTAGCCGGATTAGAATTGATTTTATTGATGCTGGTTTAAAGCAAATTACAGTTCAAGATAATGGGAGCGGAATTGCAAAAGATCAAATTGACTTAGCTTTTACTCGTCATGCAACAAGTAAGATTGCAACTGAGCGAGATTTATTTAATATTTCTACTTTAGGATTTCGCGGAGAGGCCTTGGCCTCAATTGCCGCGGTTTCCCATGTTGAAGTAATAACCAGTAGCGATAATTTAGGCGGTGTTCGTGCAATTTTTGTAGGAAGCGAAAAGAAACTACAAGAAGATGCGGCTTCACCAAAGGGAACCAAGATTTCAGTTAGTGATTTATTTTTTAACACGCCAGCTCGGCTTAAATATTTACGCTCTGAAAGAACGGAAATTCTAAAGATTGTTGATATTGTCAACCGACTTGCTTTAGGACATCCTGATGTTGCTTTTACTCTCACTAATAACGGTAAGATCTTACTAAAAACCAATGGACGTAATGATTTAAGACAAGATATTGCGAATATCTATGGTCGTCAGCTTGCAGAAAAGATGGAGGTTCTTAAGGGCACTAGTCCTGATTTTAAGATTACTGGCTTACTTTCTGATCCTAATACAACTCGTTCAAATCGAAACTTTATTTCTTTATTATTAAATGGCCGCTATATAAAAAATTATCGTCTGACTCAGGCAATTATAGCTGGTTATGGCAGTAAGTTAAGGCCGCGCCGTTATCCAATTGCTGTTGTCAACATTGAACTTGATCCACTTTTAGTTGATGTTAACGTCCATCCAACTAAACAAGAGGTGCGCTTGTCAAAGGAGCAGGAATTAGAGCGTTTATTAACTACAAGTATTTCAGAAGCCTTAGACCAAACCAGTCAGATCAATTCAGGTTTGAGTAATTTATTAACTCCTAAAAAGTCGACAAATATTGACCAATTAAAATTTAATTTAAATAAAGATGTGGTTGATACTGTTCATCCAGTTGAGTTTACTCCGCAAGTAGAAGCTGATAAAAGTGCTGAAGTTCATGAAACAGCAGCAAATTTTGTTAGTTTAGATAAGGTTCGCAATGACGATAAATATGTGATTACTGCAAGCTGGGATGAAAATGTGGATAAACAGGTGCGGCTAAGTCCATTTGATGAAGAAAAAGATATTCAAGGAAAAGATGATAGTCTTATTTCTTCAGGGGATGAAATTTTAGCTAACAATTTACCCGAATTAATTTATTTAGGTCAGACTAAGTCATATTTAGTTGCGCGCCATAATGAAGACTTATACTTAATTGATCAAATAGCAGCTTATCGGCGTTTAGCCTATGATCAAATTTTTCATGATTTAAATAGTGAAAATATTTCTCAGCAGGGTTTACTTAGTCCTTTGATTTTAGATTTTAGTAATGTTGACTATTTGAAACTAAAAGAAAATCTTAATAATCTACAAGAATTAGGGATATTTTTAGAGGATTTTGGTCAAAATAGCCTGATCTTAAGAACTTATCCGATCTGGCTCCAACCTGATGTAGAAAAAAATGTGCGCATGATTTTAGATTTATATTTAAATCAAAATGAACAAGATTTTACCAAGCTTAAAGCACAAATTGCTGGCGAAATAACAATGCGCCAAAGTACTAGAAGAAGAAATTTAAATCCAGTTGAAGCACAAGAACTATTGAAAGACTTGAGAAATAGTAGTGATCCTTATCAAGATTTTGAAGGAAAAATCATTATTATTCAATTAAGTGAGAATGATCTCAATAAGATGTTTAAAAAAGATGAGTAGGTAAAATGTTTGAATATCTCAAAGGAATAGTAGCAAAAATTGATCCAGCTTATGTAGTATTAGATGTAAATGGCATCGGGTATAAGATTCTTTGTCCCACTCCTTATAGCTATCAAGAGAATCAGCCAGCAACTATTTATGTTGAACAAGTTGTCAGAGATACAGGAATTACCTTGTATGGCTTTTTATCTTTAGAAGACAAAGAATTATTTTTAAAATTATTAAGCGTTTCAGGAATTGGACCAAAATCAGCCGTAGCGATTATGGCAGCTGAGGATACGGATTCGTTAGCCAGTGCAATTCAAAATGGAGAGGTAAAATATTTAACTCGTTTTCCAGGAGTCGGAAAGAAGACTGCTTCTCAGATTGTCTTAGACTTAAAAGGAAAGTTAGGCGACTATGTGAAGAAATCAACAGTTGCTGCCGATCTTTCGCCGAGTTTGCAAGATGCTGTGCTTGCCTTGGTAGCACTTGGTTATACTCAAAAGGAAGTTGATCGAATTACTCCAAAATTAGCCAAGTTACCTGAAAATACTGCCGATGGCTATATTAAAGAAGCGTTGGCTTTACTACTTAAGAAGTAAAAGTAAAAATTAGTTAAGGATAAGGAAGTGAAAGATGTGAATGATGAAGAACGAATTATAGGCGCTGAAAGTAGCGAAGAAGATGAAACGATCGAATTGTCTTTGCGTCCGCAACTACTTGCTCAATATATTGGACAAGATAAAGTAAAGAGCGAGATGAAAATCTATATTAAAGCTGCTAAAAAGCGAGACGAAGCCTTAGACCATGTTTTGTTATACGGACCTCCTGGTTTAGGTAAAACTACTTTGGCATTTGTAATTGCTAATGAAATGGGTGTTCACTTAAAGAGTACCTCGGGCCCAGCAATTGAAAAAGCGGGAGATTTGGTGGCTCTGCTGTCAGAATTAAATCCAGGGGATGTCTTATTTATTGATGAGATTCACCGCTTAGCAAAGCCAGTCGAAGAAGTCTTATATTCAGCAATGGAAGATTTTTATATTGATATTGTGGTCGGAGAAGGGCAAACAACTCATGCAGTGCACGTGCCACTTCCTCCTTTTACTTTGATTGGAGCAACTACCAGGGCTGGTCAATTATCTGCGCCGCTAAGAGATCGGTTTGGAATTATTGAACACATGCAGTACTATTCTGTTGATGATCTAGAAAAAATTATTCAAAGATCAAGCGTAGTTTTTAACACTAAGATTGATCCAGAAGCAGCAATTGAATTAGCGCGACGTTCTCGTGGAACGCCACGTGTTGCTAACCGTTTACTTAAGCGAGTTCGCGATTTTGCGGAAGTAAAGGGAGAAGAAGCTATTTCTTTAGCAACTACTAAGCACTCACTTCATTTGCTAGAAGTTGACGATGAAGGATTAGATCAAACTGACAGAAAACTTTTAAGAATGATGATTGAAAATTATGGTGGCGGTCCTGTTGGAATTAAAACCATTGCAGCTAATGTTGGTGAAGACACAGATACAATTGAAGAAGTTTATGAACCATATTTACTTCAAAAAGGATTCATTACTCGAACTCCTAGGGGAAGAAGCGTTACGCAAAAAGCTTATTTACAATTAGGATATCCACCAAAAAAAGCAGAGTAAGTTTTTAGTTAGACTAAAAATACGGTATAATTATTATTTGAAAGTTAATTAATAAAAATAATGAGGTGTAATACTTTGAATACATTTTTCTTAGCACAAAGTGCTGCTGGTATGAATAACATGTTCATGATTATTGCAATGATTGCAATTTTTGTCTTCTTCTACTTTTCAATGATTAAGCCACAAAAGAAGCAACAACAAGAACGGATGAAGATGATGTCTGAACTTAAGAAGGGCGATCAAGTAATTATGGTTGATGGTCTTCACGGTAAAGTTGATTCAATCAATGACGCAGATAAGACTGTTGTGATTGATGCCGATGGAATCTTCTTAACATTTGAAAGAATGGCTATTCGTCGCGTTCTTCCAACTGCTGCCGCTCCAGCAAAAGATGTTGAAGCTAATGAAGCAAAAGAAGAAAAGGTTGAAACAGAAGAAAAGCCTACTGAAAGTAGTAAAACAGAAGAAACAACTTCTAATAAAGCTGATAATACTAATTCTGAAGATAAATAAAAAAACGTCCGCAAGGACGTTTTTATTTTTTCATTGTCATAGATTAATATTGTAAAATATGAATTGGTAAAGTAAATTTTAATAAGTTTAATAGGTAGGTAGTTAGAATGGAAAATATTCCAGTTGTCATGATTATTTTTGGTGGCTCGGGTGATTTAGCTCATAGAAAGCTTTATCCAGCCTTATTTAACTTATATCAGAAGGGATTAATTCATGATCATTTTGCCGTAATTGGTACAGCTAGAAGACCATGGAGTCATGAATACTTACAAGAACAAGTTGTTGCAGCAATTAAAGAAAGCAACAATAGCTTTGATGAGAAAGATGCAAAAGAATTTGCTTCGCATTTTTATTACCAGTCACATGATGTAACTGATGTTGATCACTACATTGCTCTTAAAGAATTAGCTACAAAGCTTGATAAGAAATATCATGCAGAAGGCAACCGTATTTTCTACATGGCAATGGCACCAAGATTTTTTGGCACAATTGCAACTCATATTAATGATCAAAAGCTAGTTGGTAGTGGTTTTAACCGCTTGGTAATTGAAAAGCCGTTTGGTCATGACCTAGCTTCTGCTGAAAAATTAAATCAAGAAATTGGAGAAAGTTTTGCTGAAGATTCGGTATATCGAATTGACCACTATCTCGGTAAAGAGATGGTTCAAAATATTATGCCGCTTAGAATGACTAATCCAATTGTTAATAATATTTGGTGCAAGAAGTACATTGCTAATATGCAAGTCACTCTTGCTGAAAGCTTAGGCGTTGGTACTCGTGGTGGATATTATGAAACTTCTGGTGCTTTACGCGATATGGTTCAAAACCATATTTTTCAAATTATTACTCTCTTAGCAATGCCAGAACCTAAAGCCTTAGATTCAGATCATATTCATGAAGCAAAGCAAGAACTACTTGATAGCTTGGTTATTCCAACTCCAGAAATGGTAAAGAAGCATTTCTCACGTGGTCAATATTTAGCAAGCGACGATGAAGTAGAGTACTTAAAGGCTGACCAAGTTGCTCCTGATTCTAAAGTAGAGACATTTGTTGCTGGTGAAGTTAACTTCAAAAAGGGTCCTGTAGCTGGTGTTCCAATCTACTTTAGAACTGGTAAGAAGATGAAGGATAAAGTTTCTAGAATTGATATTGTGCTTCACCACATGAATAACTTGTACGGCAATGCACATTCAAATAATATTTCAATTATTATTGATCCAAGAAGCGAGATTTTCTTTACAATTAACGGAAAAAAGATTACTACTGAGGGCTTAAGAAGAGAAAATCTTAGCTATAAGTTTTCTAAAGAAGAAATGGATCAAGTTCCAGATGGCTATGAAAGATTACTTCATGATGTCTTTGTAGCTGATCGTACTAACTTTACGCACTGGTCTGAATTAAAGCAATACTGGAAGTTTGTTGATGCAGTTGAAGCTGCATGGCAAGATGAAAACAAAGATATTAAGCAACTTGAGCAATATCCAAGTGGTGAATTTGGTACTGAATCAAGTAACCATATTTTTGAAAAAGATACTGAGCACTGGATTTACCGTTAATGGACTTACTGCCTAAAAATAATATTAAGCGTAAAATTATTCATCTGGATATGGATGCTTTTTATGCCTCAGTAGAGATTCGCGACAATCCTGCTTTAAGAAATAAAGCTGTTTTAATTGGCGGCGATCCTAAAAAAAATAGGGGACACGGGGTTGTGGCAACTGCTAATTATTTGGCCCGTCAATATGGTGCGCATTCAGCCATGCCAACTGCTAAGGCAGTTAGGTTAATTCCAGCAGAAAAACTTGTAATTATTCAACCACATTTTGAAAAGTATCGAGCTGTTTCAGCTGAAATTCACTGTTTAATGCATGAGATGACTGATCGAGTAGAATCAGTTTCTTTAGATGAAGCATACTTAGATGTAACGGAGAATAAGCTTCACTTAGATGATCCTGTTCGAATTGCAACTATCCTTCAAGAGCAAATTTATCAAAAGGTTGGATTGACAAGTTCATTTGGAGTTTCTTACAACAAGTTTTTAGCTAAAATGGGGTCGGAATATGCTAAACCCTTTGGTAGAACTGTAATTAAGCCTGAGCCTGCACTTGATTTTTTAGCAAAGCAAAAAATCGAAAAGTTTCCCGGCATTGGACCTAAAACGCAAGAAAGATTAGCAGAAATGGGAGTCTACACCGGAGCTGACCTAATAAAAATTCCAACAGATGTGTTGATCAAAAAATTTAATCGTATGGGCTATTTGATTGCCCAACATGCACATGGTATTGACTTGAGAGAGGTAGTTACTGATTCAGAAAGAAATCGAAAGTCGATTGGGATTGAGCGAACTTTTAATCAGAGTTTATTTGATGAAAATGAAGCTTTAACTAAACTGCGAGCTTATAGCGGTGAACTTGAAAATAAGTTAAAAAAGCGACATTTTCTTGCAAATTGTGTTGTTTTAAAGATTCGCGATGTTAATTTTAAGACAATTACTAAAAGAAAGAAGCTAAAACAAGGCACTAATGATAAAATTGTTATTTACGACACTGGTCGTGTCTTGTTTGAAACAGAAAAAGGGATGCTCGCAACTGGAGTACGTCTGTTAGGACTTACTGTAACCGATTTTGAAGAACATCCAGTTGAAAACTTATCGTTAGATATTTTTGAAAACAAGTAATGATAAAATAAATTTAGTAAACAACAAGGAGAACAGATTAATGGCAACTTTTGATGAAATTTATGAAAAGATAAAAGAATACCCAACAATTATTTTGCACCGTCACACTAGTCCTGACCCAGATGCAATTGGCTCTCAAGCTGGTTTAGCAAGATCATTGAGATTAGCTTTTCCAGATAAAAAGATTCTTTGTGCTGGTGAAAATGATGAAGGTGACTTGATCTGGATTAATAAAATGGATGAAGTAACACCTGAAGATTATCAAGGAGCTTTAGTAATTACTACTGATACTGCAAATACTCCACGTATCTCTAATAAGAATTACAATAAGGGAGATCTTTTAATTAAGATTGACCACCACCCAGATGTAGATCCATATGCAGATATGAGCTATGTAGATCCAGACGCACCAGCTGCTTCAGAAATTGTCTTTGACTTTTTGAAAGCAGAGAACTTACCAGTTACTAAGGAAGTTGCGGTAGCTTTATATGCAGGTATTGTCGGCGATACAGGTAGATTTATGTATCCTGAAACTTCAGCGCACACTTTTGACGTTGCAGCCGAATTAACTAAGACAGGAATTAACATTACTGATATTGCTAGAGAAATTGCAGATGTTACTTTTGATGAAGCCAAGTTGCAAGCTTTAGCAATGGATAAGATGGAAATTAACCCAGTTGGAGCAGCTTACACAATTTTGATGCAAGACGATTTGAAGAAGATGGGCTTAACTGACGATCAAGCAAATGTTGCTGTTTCAACTCCAGGTCGAATTAAGGACGTTTTAGCTTGGAATGTATTTGTTGAAAAACCAGACGGTACTTTCCGCGTTCATTATCGTTCAAAGGGTCCTGTAATTAATCATTTAGCTGAAAAGCATGATGGTGGTGGCCATGCATTAGCATCTGGTGCCAATGCCAAGGATATGGATGAAGTAAAACAAGTCTTTGACGAAGTAGTAGAAGTAACAAAGAAGTACAATGAAGAACATGGCACAAACAAATAGTATATTTCAAAGTGAAAAGATTAGACCAGAATTACGAACTGGTCTAGAAAAAATTAACTTTAGTAAACCCACTAAGGTTCAAGCTGCAGTTATTCCGGCTCTTTTAAATAATAAAAACGTCGTAGTTCAAGCAGCTACTGGTTCAGGTAAGACTCATGCCTACCTGCTTCCACTTTTGAACATGATTGATGAAAATGCCCCAGTAACGCAAGCTGTAGTAACCGCGCCTAGTCGTGAATTAGCAAATCAATTGTATAAAGTAGCGCGTCAATTAAGGGATGCGAGTGGTCTAAATATTTCAATTGAATATTTAGGTGGTGGCAATGACCGGAATCGCCAAATTGAAAAAGCTGAAAATAGGGCTCCACAATTAATTATTGCTACTCCTGGTCGTTTACATGACTTTGCATCAAAGAAAGTTATTAATTTAGATAACGTCAAAGCCTTTATCATTGATGAAGCAGACATGACACTTGATATGGGCTTTTTAGGGCAAATGGATGAGATTATCTCTAAGTTAGATAAAAAAGTCGTTTTAGGTGCTTTTTCAGCAACTATCCCAGTTAAGCTAGAAAATTTCTTAAGGAAGTATATGTCAAAGCCGGACTTTATCGTTATTGATAATCCAGCAATTATTGCTCCAACAATTCAAAATGACTTAATTGATGTTGGTTCAAGAGATAAAAAAGAAATTTTATATAAGCTCTTAACAATGGGACAACCATATTTGGCCTTAGTTTTTGCTAATACTAAAAAGACTGTTGATGAATTAACTGATTATCTTGAAGAGCAAGGCCTTAAGGTGGCTAAGATCCATGGCGGAATTACTGAACGTGAGCGCAAGCGTATAATTCGCCAAGTTAGAGAAGGTCAGTACCAGTATGTTGTAGCTAGCGATTTAGCTGCTAGAGGAATTGATGTACCTGGCGTTAGTTTAGTGGTTAACTATGAGATTCCTAAGGATCTTGAATTTGTTATTCACCGAATTGGTAGAACTGGTCGAAATGGCCTTAAAGGTCACGCAATTACCTTGATCTATGATGAGGAAATGCCACAAATTGAAGACTTAGAAAAATTAGGTATTCACTTTGACTTTAAAGAAATTAAAAATGGTGAATTAGTTGAAAGAACACACTACCATCGTCGTGACAATCGTCAAGCTCGCAGTCACAAGCTTGATAATCGCATGATTGGAATGGTTAAGAAGACTAAGAAAAAAGTAAAGCCCGGTTATAAGAAGAAAATTAAGCAAGCCATTCAAAAAGACCGCCAGCAAAAGCGTAAGATCGAAGAGCGTCATCAAATTAGAAAAGCTAAACGTAGACGTAAGCGTGAGCGCGAACAAGCACGCGGAAATTTTGACAACTAGAAAATTTGTAGTAAAATAAATCACGTTTAGGACATATTACTGAAGTATTTTCTTCAAAGAGAGGACCAGGCGGGTGAGAAGGTCTAGAAGTACTTAGTAATGCTACCTAATTTAACTAAGAAATTAAATATTTAAAGAGGTAACAAACACTGTTGCAATCAAGGTGGTACCGCGCTGGGAGCGTCCTTGTTTTGTGCAATAGTGTTTTTTATATTTGTAGGAGACTTTTTATGAAACAATTGACTAGTTCACAAGTACGTCAAATGTTCTTGGACTTTTTTAAAGAGCATGGCCATATGGTTATGCCCAGTGCATCATTAATTCCACAAGACGATCCAACCTTATTGTGGATTAACTCTGGTGTTGCTACGATGAAGAAATATTTCGATGGTTCTGTTGTACCTAAGAATCACCGAATTACTTCTTCTCAAAAATCAATTAGAACTAATGATATTGAGAATGTTGGTAAAACTGCACGTCACCAAACTTTCTTTGAAATGCTTGGTAACTTCTCAGTTGGGGACTACTTTAAGAAAGAAGTTATTCCTTGGGCATGGGAATTTTTAACTAGTCCAAAATGGTTAGGCTTAGATCCAGATAAGCTTTATGTAACTGTTTATCCTAAGGATACAGAAGCATACCATATGTGGCATGATGTTGTTGGCTTACCTGAAGATCACATTGTGAAGTTAGAAGATAACTTCTGGGATATTGGTGAAGGCCCATGTGGTCCTGACTCAGAAATTTTCTATGATCGTGGTCAAGAAAATAACGATGTTGCTGAAGATGATCCTGAAAACTTCCCAGGTGGGGAAAATGCTCGCTACCTTGAGATTTGGAACATCGTATTTTCACAATTCAATCACTTACCAAATGGTAAATATGTTGATCAACCACATAAAAACATTGATACCGGTATGGGATTAGAGCGTGTTGTTTCAATTATTCAAGATGCACCAACTAACTTTGAAACTGACTTGTTCATGCCAATTATTAAAGAAACCGAAAAGTTAAGTGATGGCAAGAAGTATGCAGCAAACAAGGAAGATGATGTGGCATTTAAGATTATTGCTGACCACGTTCGTGCTGTAAGTTTTGCGATTGCTGATGGAGCTCTTCCTTCAAACTCAGGTCGTGGATATGTTTTACGTCGTTTAATTAGACGTGCCGACTTGAATGGTCAACGTTTGGGTATTAAGGGTGCATTTTTGTACAAATTAGTACCTGTAGTTGGCGAAATCATGAAGAGTCACTACCCAGAAGTTGTTGATCAACAAGCATTCATTCAAAAAGTAATTAAGAACGAGGAAGAAAGATTCCAAGTAACGCTTTCATCTGGTTTGAACTTACTTGATAACATTATTGCTGAAGCTAAGAAGAGCGATGACAAGACTGTTTCTGGTAAAGATGCGTTTAAGTTATTTGATACTTACGGCTTCCCATATGAATTAACTTTTGAAGCTGCTCAAGATGCCGGTCTTAAGGTTGATAAGAAGGGCTTTGATGAAGAAATGAAAGCCCAAAAAGAACGTGCTCGTAAGGCTCGTGGCAACTTGCAATCAATGGGATCACAAGATGTTACTTTGATGAACATCAAGGACAAGAGTGAATTTGAGTACGGCACTCTAGAAGAAAAGCATGCTAAGTTAATCGATATTGTTGTTGATGATAAGCTAGTTGATAAAGCCGATGGTGAACACGCAACTTTAATTTTTGATAAGACTCCATTTTATGCAGAACGCGGTGGACAAGTTGCTGATCATGGTGAAATTTTGAACCAAAATGGTGAATTAGTTGCTCGCGTAACAGATGTACAACATGCCCCAA